>Ga0207702_10000107_pt1 | contig 96024 bp, 86 predicted proteins | sample KBSCornC62_FD_184302 | JGI IMG/M metagenome (GOLD analysis project Ga0207702, IMG submission 184302) | Corn rhizosphere microbial communities from Kellogg Biological Station, Michigan, USA - KBS Corn C6-2 (SPAdes) (version 2) | ecosystem: Host-associated > Plants > Roots > Rhizosphere > Soil ...
GTGGTGGTGGCATGGGTTGAATCTGCACCGGCGGCACGCTCGCCCGCTGCCGCAACACCTTGTCCTTGAAGAACCAGTTCTTGCGTGCGCGAATGGGCTTGCAGCCTTCGTAGAAGATGATCTCCTCGTCCTGCGGCAGTTCCTTGATCTCCTGCGGCAGGAACAAGGCGCGCTTTTCTTCGCTGTAGCTGATCGATACCTGGTTGGAGCCACCGCCGCGGCTCTGGCTGCGCTGCTTCTTGCGCACCGTCTTGTAGCCGAGCATTTCGCTGTATTCGCTGGCGTCGGCCTGCTCGCGTGGAGCGAACACGATCTGCGCACCGTGGTTGGTGATGAAGTTCTGCGCGTCATGGTCGCCGTAGGCAGAGCGCAATTGTGACCGGCTCTGCACGATGCACAGGTCGCGCACGCCGTAGCTGGCCGAGATCGAGATGCGCTTGGCCCACACGTCCACCCGGCCCATGGCGGTGAACTCGTCCATCAGCATCAGCAACTGGTGCTTGAGATCCGGCTCCTCGCCCAACAGTTTGCCGAGGTTGGCGCCGATCACGGTGCTGAAGAAGATGTTCAGGAGCTTGCTGCTCTCGTCCAGCTTGTTGGTCGGAATGACGACGTAGAGCGTGGTGGGACGCTTGCGCAGCGCGGTCACGTCAAAGTCCGTGGCGTTGGTGGCGGCCGCCAGGATAGGGCTCAGGAACTGCTGCAGCGGCGCCTGCACGGTGGCGATCACCGAGGAGAAGGTCTGCTCGGCCAGCCCCAGCAGGTTGCCGAACACGGTGCGGGTCTGTGGGCTGACGCAGGCATGGGCGGGATCGGTGAGTATCTGCTGCAACGTCTCCTTGATGCTCTTGCCGTCCATGCCGCTGGAGAGGCGCAGGATGCGCTCGAGGCTGGGGAACAGAATCGACGTGTTCGGATCGAACCGCATCGATGCGGGAGTGCCCGCGCGCTGCTGGGCCAGCACCTGGGCGTCCCAGACCTCGAACATGAAGGAAGCGAAGGCAGCGAAGGTGGCGCGCGCCTGGCTGGTCCAGAAGGGGTCCTTGCCAACCTCGTCCGGATACAGGATGGCCGCCATGGTCTGGATTTCACCGAGACGCTTGCCGGGATCCATGCCGGCCATGAGGGACATCGGGTTGAAGCGGTGGGTGTTTCCACCGTCATCGTAAGGCGCCCATACGCGAATGGCATGGCCTTGCGCCGCGCGCCAACCGCTGGTGGCCTTGAACAACTCGCCCTTGAGGTCGAGCACCACCATCGATTGTGCATAGGACAGCAGCACCGGAATGGCAATGCTGGTGGTCTTGCCCGAGCGGGTCGGGGAAATCGCGATGGCATGCTGGGTGCCGTTCAACCACAAGTAGCGGCCCTGGTACTTGCCCATGAGGATGCCTTGCGGACTCTGCGTCAGCAGCCCCGCCTTGTGCAGATCGGACAGGCTGGCGAACCGGGCATCGCCGTGCAGGGATTCGGCCTTGCGCCGGGACAGCGGGATCAGCAAGAGCAGCCATGCCAGCAAGGGCAGGCCGAAGCCGAGCCCGCCGGCCAGCTTGATCTTGCCGGCATAAGGCGCGTACTGCGGCAGACTGGCGGCCTGGTGGTATTGCCACCAGGTGTTCCAGTGCAGCGGCACGCCATGCAGGTCAAGCAGCCATAGCGACAGCCAGCCGGAGAGATAGAGGCCGCCGAGCAGGGCTGCCACGAGCAGTATCGACGCGAAAATCAATTTCCCTCGGCTCATCCTTCAATGCCTTGTCGAACGTTTGGTTGGTGTCGCATGGGCCGCGCCGGCGGGCAGGCGAGAGGGCTGCTCAGGGGATGTAGCCCCACTCCGCGATGATGGCGTTGAGGATGGCCAGATTGGTGGGCTCTTGCACTCCGGGGCATGTCATCAGGAACTCGCGACGTGCAGAGGCGGTGGATCCGCTGTCGAATTCAGGGTCCCAAATCTGGATGGCGTGGAAGGCGGCGATGGGGGCGGCGCAGGCCGGTCCGCCCGAGGCGCCAACTCCGGAAATGCCTGCCATGCAGATATAGACCGAGCAGGGATCCACGCCCTGGGCGTGGGCGATGCCAACAGTCAAACCGGTAGTGCTGATGGCGAGAGCGGCAAGCAGAATTCGTAGTTGCATGACTTGACTCCTTGTGGTCACGAAGAGGTGGCTCGGGGCGGATCAACCTGATACTGGGCTCTGCATGGAAGTGCTTGTCCGGACGCGGATCATTGGATGATCTGGTGGGGCGAGGAGGGCTGATCGCACTAGTACCGCTGCTGATTTGCCCAGTATCGATGGCGCCCATGGCGACTACGGCATAGGCGAGATTCCGGTTGATGGTGCCGGGGGGAATCGCTGTTGCTGGTGAACAACTGGTTGAGCGCTTCGGGCAGCTGGCTGGCGAACAGGTCGTGCACGCTCGTGCTGCCGATGGACATGGAGGCAGCGATGGTGGCGATGCGGGTCATGCTGACGACCGCGGCCCTCAGCGACTCGCGCATCTGGCTGGTGATGATCCGGCAGACAGCGGCCACGGTGCTGCCTCGCCCCAAGGCGAGATGCGAGGTGCGGCTATCGAGGTGAGTATGCGAGTCATTGGTGAACCGTCATCACAACGCCAGCGTCGGAGCGGGCGCTGCCGGTTGGAAGGCCGGTGCCGGTGGTGCGATGGAGGGCATCGGGATGGCTGCAGCAAGTTCGGCGCTACGCGCCATCGGCGTCTGCAAGGCGGTGACCGTATCGACGGAGCCGAACTTCGCCATTTCCATTGGCGATGCGGGATGTTGGGCGATGTAGACCCGATTGCCGCCGTCGCCGAGTGCCACTTGGTCGATGCGTGCGAAACCTTCGTGCCTGGCCTCCACGACCAGTGCGGCGGCGAGGTTGCGGCATTGCTGCTCGGTGAGCTGGCCGTGCGCATGGAGCGCACGTACCCCGGCCAGCGCCTGCTCGTACAGCGTGTGGTCGGGGTGATGCGGGTCGGTCAGGACATGAGTCGTGGCATGTGGTTGCTGCGCCGTGTGCATGGCCTGCTGGGTCAGCGGGCCGGCCTTGCCGTCCACGGTGAGGTGGTGGTCGTGCTGGAAGCGTTCCACGGCATGGTGGGTGCCGAGGCCGAAGAGGCCGTCGGCTGCCAGCGGTTGACCGCGGTGGTCGGTATAGCCGAGCAAGGCCAAGTCGGTCTGGAGCGCCGTTACGGCGTGGCCATGAGTGCCTTGCCTGAGTGATGGGATAACAATGTCGGGTCTGCGCTGAGCGTGATTCATGGTTTGCCCATCCGCCAGCTTGAGCAGATCCGTTTTTTCTTCTTTGGCTCGTTCCAGAACCGAGGCTTTGACGGCAGCACTGCTTCGACGGAAGAGATGGCCGTTGTGCGCGATCTTGTAATCCTGCACTGCACTGACAACATCTGCGTCCGACAGCTTGGACAGGTCGTAACTCCGGCCGAACTTTTCTTCCAGGCCCTTCTCGAAGATGCCAGGCGTCAGACCGCGAAACTGAACCGATGTGCTCCACAGAGCATCCTGTACGGCTGGGCCGCGTTGGGACAAGTCGAGGCCATCCATCTTGAGTCGTGCATTCTGCACGTCATAGAACTGTGCCTTGGTGAAATCGTGCTGATCCTGGGCGAAGCTAGTCGAGTCGGCCGTGGCAACTTCGCGCCATTTAGCGTCGAAGGCAGGTGAACCAAGTTCCACCCCTTGGAATGCAGCAGCGTAACGGGAATGATCAAGATATTCCCGCAATGATCCGGTGTTCAATGCGAATTGCGAGAGCCCGTAAGAAGGGCCGCCGGGGTCGCCGGGCGTATGGGAGATGCTGCCCGGCCCACGGCCGCCAGTCTCGTAATGTTCCGAGGTTTGTCCAAGGTGCCAAGGGCCCTGCGCCATGTCGTTCTCCCTGTCGACGAGATTGAAATTCGCTCAGTGCGCTTTATGCAGGCGGGTTTCCAGGGCGCTCGCCTGCCTGGCTGTCTCCTGCACGGAGCAATCGTATGCATCCAGTTCGGCGGCTTGCCCGCCATTTGGATCAAGGGCGCAGTGGGAGTTGCGGTAGGTGATCCAGGTGCGCTCGGAAGTGCGCAGCTTGGTCTGCCGGTCCTTGTCCAGCGTGGCCATCAGCGCCTTGTATGCCTTGTTCAGGCGCTTGTCCTGATAGGTGTATTCAGTCCCCATGCATTGCTTCATGTCCGGCGTCACGCCGGCGGCTGCCGCAAGACAGGCCGCATAGGAGGCACGGGTGCTGCTGGCGCCGGCCTTGTCTTGTCCGGCGGCATCTTGCGCATGCGCCACGCCTGCCGGGAGTGTGAGCGCGACAAGCATCGGCAAGGCGATGGCCAGTGCGATGAATGGAATGCGCTGCTGGCTGGTCGTGATGGTGTTGTTTGCGGGTGTCTGCATGATTGACACTGGCGGCGCGATGGATGGTGGCGGGATGGCGGCCGCGAGGTCGGAGCTTCGCGCCACCGGTGTTTGCAGGGCCGTGCCCGTATCGACAGAGCCGAACTTCGCGTGCTCCATCGGTGAGGCCGGATGCTGGGCGATGTAGACCCGGTTGCCGCCGTCGCCGTGGGCCACTTGGTCGATACGTGCGAAACCTTCGTGTCTGGCCTCGACGACCAGCGCGGCGGCGAGGTTGCGGCATTGCTGCTCGGTGGGCTGACCGTGCGCATGGAGCGTACGCACCCCGGCCAGCGCCTGCTCGTACAACGTGTGGTCGGGGTGATGCGGGTCACTCATCAAGACGCCTTGCACCTTGTCAGGCGTGACCTTGGTTTGGCTTTGCGCCTTGTCATGTGCCTTCAGCGCCGCGTCCAGTGCCTCGAGGGTGTTTTTCCCCGCCTTGCCATCTACGATGAGTGGCTCGTGGTCGTCCTGGAAGCGCTCCAACGCATGACGGGTATCGATACCGAACGTACTGTCGATCTGGCTGCTGTCCAGGTAGCCCAGCCTAGACAGCTTGACTTGCAAATCGTGAACCTGCTGACCCTGGGCGCCTTCTTCAAGGCCATGAAGTCCGGCAGCTGCATGGCGCCCATGCGTGCGGTGTGGTGCGTCATGACGCTGCGCCAGGGAGGGGCCGCGCTCCGTCACGCCGTACTTTTGTTCATGCGTGCGTACAAAAGCTTCATAGCGGTCCAGATAAGGCATGACTTCCCTGAGCGCCAGGCTCAGTCCGCCGTATTCGCCCGAGGGACCATCATGGTGGTACTCGTAAATATATTCATCGCCGTGTCCACGCGCGCGCGCCAATGCCGCGTTTTCCTGGTAATGCGCGACAAGCGCATCAGCCTGCATGCGCAGGTTGCCGCGATTACCATCGTTGATACCGTAGCTCGCACCGGTCTTGTCGATGAACTGGCCAAGCCCGGTCGCCGAGGTCGTGCCGGCGGCCGCATCCAGATTGAAGCCGGATTCGACGCGTGCAATTGCCAGGACGTAAGCTGCTTCGCGCGGTCTCAACCCTGCGCGCTCGGATGACGCGATCAAGGCGTCGATCACCCGCGACTGCGCTTCCGGCGACGCATCGCCCCAGGCACGCGAATTGCCGGCTGGCCGGGCCGCCGAATGATCGATAGGGTCGTGATAATGGCTCCACGAAACGATCTGGCTTTCACGATAAGCAGCGCCGCGCGATTGAATCATCGATGTGTAGATCTCGCTCGGTTCCATGTCATCACTCCTTCGATAAAGGAAGGCGGGTTCTGCTCGTCAGAGGGTTGATGCGTCAAGGACTATTGATGTAACGGATCTTTGGCCGACTCAGGCCAAGCTTGCGGTCCAGTGCATCGAATTGCGCGTTGTTCGGCGCTTGCCCCTGGCCTTCAGGTGCGGACGTATCGGTCAGAATCGCCGGGACGCTGCGCGTCAGCAATTGGCCATGGACGGTGTACAGGTGAAACCACTCGCAGAAGGCGCAGCCATACGGCAGCTCACCATATTGCACGATGAAATAAGGTGTGCCGTTGGTCGCCTTGGCGCAGGCAAGACCAACCGCCGTGTAACGTTCCATCCCTTCGGGACGGCCAATTTTCGTCGATTGCCTGCGTATGCTATTCAGTCGTAGCGTGGTTGTGCCGCAATCTTCATCGGTGCACTGCAGAGTCATTTGCGTGTCGCCGCAGGATACAGTGAGCGATTTGACGGGGGCGGTCGCTGACCTCGCCGTATTGACGCCCAGGCAAAGAAAACTGCAGAGGACGGCACTGGCCAGAAGGGGGAGGTGTTTTATGAACTTGGCGATGGTCATCATTTGCTACACCACTTGTTGCGCAATACGAAAGGTGTTGTAGATGGAATGCACGATGGATGGATCGGCTCAACAGGAAGCCCGCATGCCATACTCGGCGATGATGGTGGCGAGGATGCCGGAGTTCCGGCCCTGGCTGCCGGGGCATTGGTCCGGCCATTGTTCGCGATTCAGTGCGGTGGCGGCCTAGTCGATACCTTCTTCATCTGTAGGGATTTCTTCAGTCGCCGTGATTACTGGATGCGGACGGGGAGACTGCAGGCGGAGTAGTAGACGTGACAGTTGGTGTCCCCATTTTTTGTACACATATTTATGGCCGCTTGGGTCGCTTCGTTCATGGTCGATGAGTTAAGTGAGATATGTGTCTTGTCACCTACGACCATTACGGCGCAGCCATTGCTGTACCAGGTTTCAATCTTGCATGTAGACCCGCCATTAGACCGGCAGTTAGCAATAGCGGCTTCTTCTGCGCTGCTCCGATCGGGCTGATCAACGGATGCTCCTGCGCTGCTATGCGCAAAATCCGTCGCAATTGCTCCCCACTTACTTATCCAGCGAGGTGGCGGCGGTAGCTCATGTTGCGCCTGCTGTTGATTGTTGTTGTATCCCGGAATTGGCGCGCAGCCTTGCGGCCCACCTTGACCCTGTGGGGCGCCGATCGGGTAATAGCCGGGCGGGCAATTTCCCTCCGCATGGCCCACACTACTCAACAACAATAGCGGCAGCCCAAACAACAGAAAGCGACAAGCTTTCATCGTGCACCTCCGGTCGATGACGTGGGCGCCGGTCTGATGGCATCGGCTTGAGCGGTACTGGTATTACCTGTCATGCGGCCAAGATTGAGATTGTTGGCTGCACCACCGCTAGTCGTATTTGCTGGCATTGGTTTCCCTGCATTCGCAGGCGGTGCATATGCGCCGCCACCATATCCGCCGCCATACGACCCCGGCGGCTGCCCCTGCGGCCCGATCCTCGACGCGCTGCCCATGCCAAAGGCCGAGTACGTCAGGAAGTTGCCCACGGTGCCCTGGAAGAACGCCGCCGACAGCGGCGGCACGGAAACGATGAGGACGGTCAGCAGCAGTCCGATGCCGCCCTGTTCGAGGGCGCGGCTGGAGAAGCCTTCTGCGCCAGAGCCGGTGAAGCTGTTGATTAGGTCGGCCGTCCACAGGGCGGCGGCCACGTTGACGGTGAGCTTGAGCACGATGGAGGAGATCACGCATAGCGTGGCGATGGAGAACAGTGTGCCGATGCCATACAGCAGCCACTTGCGAAACAGTTCCTTGGTCTGGTCGAAGATCAGGCAGAGGATGAACAGCGGCGCCAGGCCGATGAACAAAGCAATGGTGAACTGGTAGAGCAGCAGCATGGCGCCGGCGGCCATCGGCGGGCTGGCCGCGCCGAAGCCGGCCAGCAGCATGGCGTGGGCCTTGGCCTGGGCGTTCTCGGTATCGCCCGGTGGCACCTGCACTACGTCGATGGCGGCCAGCGTGAGCTGGGTGGCGGCCATGTTGCGGTCGATCTGCGCCACGGGCGAGGACTCGCCGGAGACCAGCCCGCTGATGGCGGCGCCGAGACTGCCGCTGCCGTCGGCGGCAAAGAAGTTCTGCAACGGCTGCGAGAAGATGGAAGCCGAAGAAGCGGCGGTGACGATGACCGTGATGCGTGCGGCGTTGAGCACCAGCGCCATCATCGATTCGCGCGATTGGCCCGTGATCATGCGGTAGCCCTGGATCATGATCCACAGCGTGACGAGCACCAAGGCGACGGCGCTGGCCCAGGCCATGGCGTTGCCCAGGACGTTCTGCTGAAACAAGTCGATCTGGTGTTGCAGGTAGTTGTAGACCAGAACGTAGTAGGCGTAGTCGCCAAGATTATTCATGGCGTTTTATTCCTGTTTCTGCGGTTCGGGCTTCCGCAACCGTGTTCGCATGCCGCGTGACACATGTCGGATGTCCTTGCTTTATTGATTGATCGTGAAGGCAGCTTTCAGCGCCGTTGCCTGCACGACGTTTCCGAGTAGGGTGTTATTGCCGTACATGGCGACCTTGGCCAAGGTGCTCTGTTGCTGCTGCAGCGCCTTGATGGTGGCATCGTCCGCCTTGATTTGCGTTTGCCACGTACCCAACGCGGCGGTGAGGGTGGCAATGGCACCCGTCGCCTGGGTCGTGGCGCTGCTGGTCTTGCCCAAGGTGTCTACCGCGGCGATCAGGTTGTTGAGCTTGCTCAGCGTGGTGTTGCTGGATTGTCCGACGGCATTGAGTGCCTTGACCGTCTTGTTGTATTCGTCGATCTGGAGATTCACGATCACCGCACAGATCTGTTGTTGCCGGGTGGCAATGGGCGTGTTCTGGCTGAGAGCGGAGCTCAGCGCATTCAGCGCCCCACCGAGCAAGCCACCGCCGCTGGCGCCGGGGCAGGCCGAATCGATGAGCTGGTCGATCTGGGCTCCCTGGATCTCCGTCATAGGGCTGTCAAACAGCGTTATGTTGCTGCCTAGGCTCTGTGCCTGCATGAGGATGTTCTGCAGCTGCGCGTAGGTGTTTAGCGCCGACTGAACCTCCTGCTCCAACTGCAGCGCTTGTCTTGCAAAGGATGCCGCCGTTGTTGCGTCGACGGCTGCATTCGATCCTTCGAGAATCGGGTCGCTGACGATCACTTGTGCTTGCGAAACGCCGGCGAACAAGCAACATGCAAACGACAAGCCGAGAGCGAGGCCGGACTTGCGCATGAATGAATGGGGCGTTGCCCTGTGGGGTGACGAGTGATTCATGGTGCACTCCTCCTTTCTCGATTGCAGTCTGGTTACACGTTTACCGATCGCGTGGACCGCGCGGATTGCGACAATGGGTTCGGTTTGACCTTGCCGCTGCCCTTGCGATTCTCGTAGAAAGTATCGAGCCATTGCTCCGGGCGCAGGTCGTCCACGCTTACGCCGGCGGCAGCGGCGCGCTCGTGCAGCACCCGGTGCATGATCTCGATGTTGTCGGTGGAGGCGGAGATCACCGAGAGTGCATCGTCCATGCCGCGCAGGTTGAGCTGACATACGGCGCTGGCGTGGCCCTGCTTGACGAGGAAGCAGCGCGAGCGTTCGTCGAGGCTGACCACCACCTGGTATTCGGCTTCGGTGAGCTTGAGGCCCTCGACGTAGTCTTCGCGGCTGGCGTTGGGGTTGGGCAGCAGGATCATGGTGGCGGTCTGCTCGACCAGCGCGGCGGCGATGTCGCTGGCCAGTGCGTCCTCCGGGCTCTGGGTGGCGAAGATGCCGAGGCCGTTCTGCTTGCGGATGGTCTTCTGCTTGTTCTTGGCGAACTCCTTGAGGCCGCCCTTGCCGTCGAGGATCTTCCAGAATTCGTCCATCACGTAGATCAGCGGGCGGCCGTCGATCAGCGCCTCCAGCCGGTGCAGCAGGTAGTTGATGACCGGCACGCGCACTTCGGGGTTGTCGATGATGTCGGTGTAGTCGAAGCCGATGATGCTGGCGCGGGTCAGGTCGATGGTGTCGACGGGGTTGTCGAACACCCAGCCCAGCGAGTTGCCGGCCGTCCACTTGCGCATGCGTACGTAGAGGCCGTCGTCGCCCATGTTGGGCAGGCTCTTCTGGAAATTGGTCATGTTGCGCAGGCGCACTGGGGTGTCGAGCATGTTCTCGACGGCGCGGAAGATGTCCTCTTCTTCGCGCGAGCTGTAGACGCTCTTGCCGGCCAGCACCTTGATGAGCTCGGCGAGGAACTGCACGTTCGCTTCGGTGCGCTCGCAATGGAACGGGTTGAAGCCGGTGGGCTGGCCGTTCTCCAGCGCCAGGTAGTTGCCGCCGCAGGCGCGCACGAAGATCTCGGCGCCGCGGTCCTTGTCGAAGAAGAAGATGGTGGGCGCGGGCGTGTACTTCTGCACCTGGCTGAGCAGGAAGTTGATCAGCGCCGTCTTGCCGGTGCCGGACTTGCCGATGACCATGGTGTTGGCGATGGCTTTCTCGCCCAGCGAGTTCTCCGCCGGATGGGTGGCGTGGAAGTTGAAGTAGTAGGGCTGGCCGTTGGTGGTCTGCAGCGTGGTGACGTAGTCGCCCCAGGGGTTGTTTTCCTTCTTGCCGGTGGCGAAGTTGTGCAGCGGCGAGAGGCCGAGGAAGTTCAGCGAGCTGACGTTGGCCAGCCGTGTGCGGTATTTCCAGTTGCCGGGCAGCTGCGAGTAGAACGAGGCGGTGACGGCGAGGTCTTCTTTCACCGAAACGAAACCGGCGTTGGACAGCTCGGCGCGCGTGGTCGCGATCTGTTGGGACAGCGTCTCCTGGGTCGGGGCATAGATCGCGATGGTGAAGTGGTATTCGCCCAGCACGAAGTTGCCGGAGGCAAGCTGGTCCATGGCGTGGTCCAGCTCGGCGATCTGGCTGAAGGCCTTGTCGCCGGAGGAAATCATCATGCCCTTGGTGCGATCGAGTGCCTTGAGCGCGTCGTGGCGGCCCATCGGGCTGAAGGAATGGGTGATGACGTACTCGAAATCCAGGTACTTCAGCCCGTTGAGGATGCCGGGGTAGGTGCCGTCGGTGTATTCCTTGATGTTGAGGATGGCGCCGAACCGGTTGACGCCATCGGGCGTGGTAACGACGAAATCGCCGGTCTTGGCCGAAAAACGATGCTTGCTTACCGGCAGGTAGCTGGGAATGGGGGCGGGCAGCACGGGTACCGGCTCGTCGATGCGGTTGAGCAGGTAGCCGTAGAACTCCAGCGGTTCGGAGAACACCACCCCGTTGGCGGCCTCGTACATGCCGAGCCGATACGGCGCGTAGTCCTTCAGCACGGCCTCGACGTTGCCCGCGAGCTCCAGCACGGTGCTGACGGCCTGCTGCTGTTCGGATTCTAGGCGGGCCAGGTCGTTGGACTTCTCGGCGAAGCGTTTGCCACTCACGATGGGGCGGTAGATCAGGGTGAGGTACAGCTCGTTCTGCATCAGCTTCTGAGCGGACAGTGCGTCGTAATAGGCGTCTGACATGGTCTGGTTGAACGCCTGCGCGAAGCGGGTGTGGTCCTTGAGGCGGCGGCGGCGGCGCACGTCGTGCACCCAGAACGCCACGTTCACGAAGTCCGGTGCACGCAAGGTCTGCAGCATGCGATTGAACGTGTTGTGGCGGTGCTCGATGTCCCACTCCTCGCGTCCCACGAACGGCAACCCGCCCAGGCGCCACACCATCAGGAAGTCGCCACCCGTGGTCTTGAGCACGGTCGGCGACACGTGGGTGGACAGCGGGACGAATTCGCTGATTGCGGTGTCGGGAATGAAGCTGGGCTTGGGCATGGTTCGGTTCCGTAGCGACGCCCCGGCGAACCGGGGCGTCCTGGTGGCTTACGTTTTGTCTTTCGACTGGCCGCGGTAGCTGTTGGGCGTGAATACCCACATGCCGTCGTGTTCGTGCAGGTTCCTCACCCGGGTGCGGAACTGCAGCCGCAGGCCGAGCAGCCGGAAGATCATTTCGTCGCGGCGCGCCATCTGGCGCATCACGAAGATCACCGGCGGAATCAGCAGCAGGTAAAAAAAGTTGGTGTACACCGACAGCAGAAACACGCCGCCTACCGCGAAGAAGAACGGCACGTAGGGCACGCCCATGAACATGGGCGGGCGGGTGCAGCCGCGGAACAGTGCATTCTTATGCATAGTGGCTCAGCACATGCGACACCAGGCTAGCCGTGCACTCGGAGGCGCCGGAAGCAGTGGTGCTGCCGGCCAGAAACATCTTGGCGATCTGGCCCGCCGCGCCGATCAACACGGCGCCAATAAGCACCGGGGCGACGTCGCCGATGCGCTTGTGGGCGAAGGCGATCTGGTAGCCGGAAAAGACCACTGCGATGGTCACCACCACGATGGAGATGGCATTGAGGATCTTGTTGATGTTGGTGGCGAACTTGCAGGTGGTGTCGATGGTGGCGCTGGCGTCCTGGCCGAAGGCGATGCCCGGCACGATCAAGGCGATGAGCACCGCCAGATACAAGAACACGCCCAGGCGCGCGCGGCTGGAGCGGATAAGGCTTTCGGTGACGATCTGGTTCGGTGCCATGTTGAATTTCCTTTGGGTGGGTGGTGGATGTCGCGGCTGCCAGGCGCGGACTGCTTCAGGGTTGGCTGCGTGGCGCACAGCCGGATTCACTGCTGGGTGCCTCGAGTGCTTCGGGCCAGGAGGATGGGCGCCGTGGGCTATGCCACCGTTTCAGAATACGAAGGCGGCATCGCGGCTTTCCTGGCCAGGGTGGGTGTGGTTGGTGACAGCATCGGCAGTTGCGGACGCCATCTGCGGCGATGTCGCATGACCCATCGACGTTGACTCGGGTGGTGGATCATTCGGTCCGGTCACTTGCGGCACGAAGATGGATGCCGACGCCATCGTGTTCGGTGCGTCCTTGGCCGGTTCGGCGGGTGGCGCAGGAGCAGCTGCCACCGGAGTCGTCGGGGCGTGAGTGGGCGATGCCGGTGTTGCGATGGCATGAGATTTGGGGCTTTGGTTCACGACCGCGCGGTCGGTGGAAACCGCGGATGCCGTGGTCGTGTAGAACGCCACGCTGCGGATTGCCGCGCGGTAACCGGGGCTGCCCGGTACCGGTGTCGCCATTTTTGCGACCTCGCCGGGCGGAGCCTCCGACACAACCTTCAGTGGAATGGCCCGGGAGCTGTCGGCGCGAGTTGCGATGCCGGTGCCGCGATTGATGGAGTCGTACACCTTCTGCACGTAGCCGTCCCGGTAGCCAGTGACGAAGTTGCCCGAGTAGTAGCAGCTGAAGGCCTTGCCCCAGTCGCCGCCCGAACTGGCGTAGCAGGCGGCGAGTATCTGTGCGCCGGCGGCCAGGTTGGGGCAGGCTTCGAAGGCCTTTTCGTAGGAATCCAGGCCGTACTTGCCGAGATTGGCGCGGTTCACCTGCGCCACGCCCAGCGAGTAGTTGTAGCCCTTGGCGTCGAGCATGTGCACCGTGGCCAGCGCTTCGCCAAGATTCTTCGGCTGGCGCACGAGCTGGCCACCGACCACGCCGATCGCATAGGGGTTGGCGCCCGATTCGACATCGACGACATGGCGCATGACCTCGGCCGGTACGGCAAGGTTGGGGCAAGCCATCATTCCGATTGCGGCGAGCATGTTGCGGCCTCCTGTATCCGTGCGAGCCTTGGCGAGGTCAGGCTTGCGAAAAGCTGCGGCCCGGATCGAAATCGATGCCGGTGATGCAACGGCGCCCCGCATGCGCCTTGATGTGCACGACGATGTCGATGGTCATCATGAGCAGGCGCTTGATGGTGGCGAACTCCAGGCCGGCGCCTTCGGTGGAAGCCTTCACCATCAGCGCGAGCTGGTCCCAGGTCTGCTCCGTGCTGCCGGCATGGCAGCTGGTGATCGATCCAGGGTGCCCCGAGGCGCAGTTGCGGATGAAGTAGAAAGACTCGTCGCCGCGCAGCTCGGCCAGGATGATGCGGTCCGGCTTCATGCGCAGGCAGGCTTCCATGCAGCTCTTGGCGGTGACGTTGCTGGTGCTTTGGCCGCCCTTGGAATACAACAGGTGCACGACGTTCGGCTGCGCGATGAACAGCTCGCGCGCATCCTCGATCGTCACCAGGCGCTCGTTGTCGGGAATGTGGTGCACCAGCGACTTCATGAAGGTGGTCTTGCCGCTGCCGGTGGCGCCGGACACCACAATGTTCTTCTTGTTGAGGACTGCCTTGCTGAAGAAGTCCGCGTAGTGGCGTCCCGCACGCAGCTCCAGCAGCTCACGGTCGGCATCGCTGATGCCGCGACCGACCTCCACGATCTCGTCGAAGAAGCCGTCCTGCTGGTACTGCTCAAGCGTTTTCGTCTGCTTCGAGGGCAGGCGGATGGTGATGGACACGTTGCCTGCCTCGCAGGCCGGTGGAATCACGAACTGCGCGCGCTCGCCGGTGGGGAAGGTCAGCGAAACGACCGGGTCGGTGTCGGTGATGCGCTGGCCGGTGTTGCTCTCGTTGACGACCGCGGTGCAGAACTGCCGGGCGCGCTCGAACGTCAGCGCGGGCACCTCGACACGCCGCCACGCGCCGCGGCTTTCCAGGTACAACTCGCCCGGGCGATTGATGCAGATCTCGGTGACCTCCGGCGAGGCCATGAACTCCCGCACGCCCAGCACGTCGTACTGGTAGTCGAGAAATTCATTCGAGATCTGTGCGGTCAGTTCTTCCATGGTTCGTGTCGGACGGGGTTCAGAAGCGGGCCACGACGCCGCTGAAGTCCACGTCCTTGGCGACGTAGACGTACACGATCGTGCCCTGGTTGATGGTCACGGTTGGCGCGCGGTTGGCGGCGGCCTGGACCGCCTGGTTGGCGAGGTTCTGCACGGTCTGCGCAGTGTTGCTCTCGAACGGCTGCTGGACCGCCACGCCGCCGGCGGCAATGGAGGTGGTACGCGGCCCGTGTTCCGCCGCCTCGTACTTGAACGCGTCACTGAGCATGCTGATCAGCAGCGCCGAACTGATGCGCTGGCCCCAGTGGGCATCGTAGTAGCCGGGAATGCCGGCGCCGCCGAGGTTGTCGATGCCCGGGCTCGCCATGTTCACGTCGATGCCGTTCGGCGTGATGATGCGATCCCAGATCACGGCCATGCGATCGCCCATCGGCCCGCGGTCGTAGGTGCCGAGCACCTTCGAGCCCTTGGGCAGCAACAGGCGCTGTCCGTTGAAGGAGTAGACCGGCTCGGTGACCAGGCAGGAGGTGTAGCCCGGGATGTCCGAGACGATGCGCGTCTCCAGCACGCAACGGATGTAGGTGCCGCGTTGCATCAGGGTGTCGGGATGGCGCAGCGGCTGGGCGCTGGTGACGGTCGAGTCCTTCAGGCTGCCCGGTGGCCCGATACCCGTAACCGCCGGGGCGGCTGCCGCGGCCGGCTGATCCGCACCGGCAGCGCCTTCCGCACCTGCGATCCGGCGTTGTACCAGTGTTGGTTGTTGCGCGGCCGCTGAAGACGCGGGCTGCTGGGTCGGAAGCGGCAGTACGGCAGACTGCTGCACGAGCGGAATGGGATCGGGCTGGCGCGGCGTCGGCGTGGGCAACGGTGGCAGTGCCAGGGACTTGGGCGGTTCCGCCACCGTGAGCTTTTCCTCGCGTGGCTTGGGCGGCTCTTTGCGGCTGCCGGTGCCGGTAATCATCCAGTACGCGACAAACAGCAAGAGCAGGACTACCGCGCCCAGCAGGAACAGCGCGCGCTGGTTCATGCGCCTGAGGTCGTGCGACTTCAGCTGGGGGGCGCCGGCATCCAGGTCAGGTGTGGCGGCCTGCTGGTAACGGGCGGAATAGGGGTTGCTCGCCAACGGATCGATCGGGTTGCCCGGCATCTCGTGCGATGAGGCGCCATGCGGCATGGAGTCGTCGCCGGGCTGGTTCGGAGTATTCGAGTTCACTTCGTGGTGTTCCTTCGCAGGCCCACGACGTCGTTGCCGTGGCGGATGACCAGGTAGGGATACGTGCCGTGAACGACGATCGTGTTGCCCTCGACGGTCGTATTCACCAGCGAGTCCTCGCCCTTTTCCTGCTCGCGCATGAACACGGCGGGGAAATCGCCGGTCGGGAACTGCTTCAGGTCGCTCATCCGGATATAGGTGAAACGGCCATCGTCATAGACATTGACGGGCACCAGCCAGGGCGCGGCCTTGCTGCGTGTCGCGTAGTCGTAGTCGAAGTTGTAGCTGCGCCCCGGGACGAGGCTGGTGTTCAGCGCCGCGGCCTTGGCGTCCTTCTTCATTTCCTTCGCGAAGCTGGTGTCGGCCGGGTAGCTGAAGGTGATCTTGTATTCCACGCCGTCCCGTCGCGCCTGCTCGAGCGTCTTCCAGTCGGTGGCCACCACCTTCAGTTCGAAGATGTAGGAATGCGTGGCCGTGCGGATCATCATGTTGGTGTCGACATCGACGTTCTTCGGCTTGAGGTAGAAGACGTTGTCGCGCCGGGTGAGCTCCCAGCCGGAACTGAAGCCGGTGCTGTAGTCGAGAATCTTCTCTTGCGGGCTGAGCTCGATCTGCGTCGTGATCCCGAGGCCCGTACGCACCGGATAGATGCGATTGGGCTGGTACTCGTACTGCTGCACGACTTGCGCACCAGCGCGAATGGGCAGGCCGAGGAGGATCGCGCAAGCGGCGATGGTCAGACCGGGCAGGCTCGACCTGTTCATGGGTGGCTCCCGGCGGCGGGACTCATCATTGCCTGCGCACGCGGCTGCGCGAGTTGTTCGGTGCCGGGGCTTGCGATGGACGGTTGCGGCAGTGGAGCAACCGTGGACGCCCCGGGCGTCGGTGAGGCTGCCGCATCCGCTCCCTGGGAGGTTGCCGGGTCGGAAGCCGCTCCCTGGATTTCGGCAGGCGGGCTGGACGAGTAGTCGTCGTCGACGCGATAGTCGGTGACCCAGAAACCCAGCGGGTTCTCGATGCGGCTTTGATCGTCCATGTCGAGATTGGTCTTGTAGGTGAATGCCAGGGTCGCGATCTTGTTGTCCAGCGGACGCGTGGAGCCGGTCTGCTTGTCGAAGAGGCTGCGCTGGAAGCGGACGGTGGCTCCCTTGGGTGTCATGCCCGGTTCGCCCCCGGAAAGCACGATGCTCAACAGCTTGACCCGGATGGCCGTGTCCTTGCCGTACTTCTTGACCAGGCTGTCGGGGTTGGTCGACGCATACAGCCGTGTGTATGCGGTCCGGACACCGGGCGCGGACATGGTCTGGACGGTCGCCCAGTCGCCGAGGTTGAGCATGGCGAGATCGTACGATTCGCGCGCCAGCACAAAGTGCGCGACGTTGCTGCGATTGATCGCCTCGCTGGTGCTTATACGGCGATGGCTCAGGTCGTCCGTGAGGCGGGCGACGGTGCTGGTGCCGGTATAGGCATCGGCCATGACCAGATAAGGGACTTTCTGCTTGAGCGGAAGCATGTAGAAGTAGCCGCCGGCGAGGATCAGCGCCATCGTGATGGCGCCGAACGCCACCAGCCAGGCGCGGCGTTCGCTGCGCTTGGCGAGATCCGCGATGGTCAGTTCGAAATTGACCGACCTTGCAAGTGCTTCGTCGATTTTCCGGCTCGGTGGATTTTTCAGCATCATTGGCGAGTTTCCGCTCCTTCCGTGATGTTGTTGACTCGCGTGTTTATTTGGCGCCGGCGGGCGTCGCTGGTTTCACCGCCGCGCCAGTGGCATTCGCGGATGCGGAATCGGCATGGGCCGACGATGCAGGCGCGACCTCGATATGGCGCACATCGGCCGTGACGAGAACACCTTGTGCCGCGTATATGGAATTGAGTTGCGCGACGGCGTCATCGACATCCGTCGTCCGTATGCCTGCGACAGGCTGGTAAAGCGTGACATCGAAGGGGATCCGGTAAGACAGCTGCCTGCCCGAGTCCTTGGCCCAGCGTGCGAGCATGGTCTTGAGTGTTTCGTCCATGGGCGATGCGTAGAACACGTACGCCGGATTCAGTGGAATTTCGGTCGGCTTGTTCTGGAAATGGTTGACGGGTTTCCACGGCCCGCCGAAATTCTTGGCTGGAGGCGTGCCACACCCGGTCAAGGCTGCAATGATGAGCAGTACGGCGCCGGTGCGGGTCGACTTCAGGAGTTCCTTGTCCACGTTTGGTCCGCTGATTGAGGTGAGATATGTCTGTATGGCGCCGCGCACGTATTTTGTGATGCGTCGATACAGCGGGATGACAAGATGCTGTCACTGACGGCGACGTTTGAAACGGCGGCGTGTGGCTTCTGCGTGACAGAACGTGAGAAAAGTGTGGCTCGACGGACGAGCGCCAGGAATGTTCGGGCGATGTTTCGTGGGTGAGTCGGGTTGCCCAAGCACTTCGATATCCATTCGTGTGTCCTGTCCGGAGTGATCCGCAACTCATTTCGCGGGAAGGCCTGGCACAATCAGGAGCCGGTGCGCGAATGCGCTCCGAAGGTCGACTGATCGGTGCATCCCCTGTGCGGCATGCATCCCATGCCGCGGTTGCGAATGCTGCCACTCCACGCGCGGAGGTTTCGTCTATCGCATCCCAAAATCGCGCGGTGGCCATGTTATGACGAGTCGGGACTGAGGCATGTCATGGCCATACTGAAACGCATGTAAGGCTGTGCTGACGATGCGTAATCCAATGCCTACATCGAGTGGCTTTTACTCTCCGTGTAATGCCAATGGTTGTGCGTGGACGTCGATTGCATCCGAACGTCGAGCCGGTGCATTGCGCAGCAATGATGCGCGGGTTCGCCGTTGCATGGATCGAGACAGGCGCTTGTACAGGATTACTGTCGACGACGCCTCAATCGGCCTCGAACGCGCCACGCAGCCACTGCATGCGTGCGCCAGATGCGGGGCCGTCGTAACTCACCACGTCGAAGCGGCAGGGACGCTGTGCGTGTTGCGGGTGGGCGGCGAGCCACAGCTGCGCGGTGCGGATCAGCTTGTCCTGCTTGTCGCGGGTGATCGAGGCGAGCGCGTCGCCATGACCTGCGCGCACGCGATAACGCACTTCGACGAACACCACGGTGTCGCCGTCGAGCATGACGAGGTCGAGTTCGCCGTGGCGGGTGGTGTAGTTGCGCGCGAGCAGCTTCAGGCCGGCGCGTTCGAGTTCGGCGCCGGCGCGTTGCTCGAACGCGGCGCCGGTGCTGCGCATCAGCCGGCCGAGGAGGAGGCGGCCGGCTGTTCGCTGCTGCTGGCCGGGGCCGGTGCGCTGCCGGCCGGTGCGGGCAGGTCGTCCACCTGCAGGCTGCCGCCCAGTGGGCGGGCGAGGCCGTTCTGGAATTTCGCCCAGATCAGCACGCGGCGGATGCGGCCGAACTGGTCGGCGGTGAGCTGGCCGCTGGCGCCGGGCAGGTAGCTGCCGGGGTGGTCGCGCAGCCAGTCGAGGTAGGGCACCAGGTTCCACGCGTCCATGCCGAACGCGAACAGCCGCGCGCTGCCGTCGCGCGCGGCGGGCAGCAAGGTGGCGATGTCGTCGTGGTGCGGCAGGCCGGGCTGGGCGTCGAACAGCCAGGGCGCGTCGCAGAACTCCACGCCGTTGAGGTCGCCGTCGGCGGTGGGGTTGTCGCTGCCGGCGTAGACGTGCGAGGTGCCGAACACCGGCAGTGCGACCCTGGCGATCTGCAACTGCGGCAGCAGCAGGCGCGCCTGGTTGGGGCGCATGCTGATGAAGATGCCGGCGTCGCCCGCCGTCGTGGACGCGACGGCGCCCGTGCTGGCGCTGCTGGCGGGGTTGGAAGTGTCGGGTGTCGCGGCGGCTGGCGTGGCGCTGGCGGGCAGGTGCAGGCTGGCGATCAGGTTGGCGTAGTTCGCGCCGCCGGCGGGCAGCGTGGCCATGCCGGCGACCTCGCCGCCGCGGGCGAGCAGTTCGGCCTTGAACGCGCCGGCGGCGCGCTGGGCGAAGTCGTCGCCGGAGATCACCACATAGGCCTGGTGCAGGCCGCGCTCGATCATGTGGTCGGCGGCCTGCGCGCCTTCGGTTTCCGGCAGCAGGCCGAATTCGCTGACATCGGTCGCGGGCAGCTGCTTGCTGTCGGGATGGTTCAGCGCCAGCACCGGTACCGGCAGTTTGGCCTGGCCGAACAGCGCAGCCACCGCGCCGCGGGTGAGCGGGCCGACCACCAGTTGCGCGCCGTCGCTGGCCGCCCGCTGGTAGGCCTTGAGCGCACCGTCGGCGCTGCCCTGCGTGTCGTAGATGCGTACCGAGGCGCGCGGCGCATGGGTGCGGGTGTCTTCGGCATAGGCGGCGAAGAAGCCTTCGCGGATCGCGTCGCTGGCAGCGGCGAAGGCGCCGCTGGTGGGCAGCAGCAAGGCCACGCGGGCGGGCATCTTGTAGCCCTCGCGCACCTCGGCATGGGCACCGGGCAGCAGGGTGCCCACCGGCTGCTGCAGCGAAGGCGGCGACTGCGCCACGGCGACGCCGAGCTGGCTGAGCGCCTCGTTGGTCCACGACAGCATGCGGTCGCCCGGCTTCATCGCGGCGGCGCGCTGCTTGAGCGAGGCCACGTCGAGTCGGGTCAGTTCGGCGAGGATCTGCTTGCGGTTCTCCGCGCGATCCAGTCCCTGCAGGCTGTCGTCCATCTGCACGCGGGTGCGCGCGGCGCCCCAGTGGTCGCCGGTGGCGGACTGGGCGCGGGCGCGCAGCTCGTACAGGCGCAGCTGCAGCTTGCCCGGTACGGCGACGGTGGGCTGGGTGGTGAGCCGCAGTGCGGCGGCGGCGTCGTGGTGGCGCAGCGCGAGGTCGGCGCGCAGCAGGTCGAAGCGCACCGCGTCGTCGCCCTGCAGGTTGGCGCGCTTGATCTGCGCCAGCGTGGGCGCGGCGTCGTCGATGCGGCCTTCCTCGCGCCAGGACTCGGCTGCGAGCAGGCGATAATGGTCGGCATGGCCGCCGTACTGCGTGGCCAGCGCGAGATAAGCCTGCGCGGCCTGGTCGAACTGGCCTTGCCGCGCCAGCGCGGCGGCGCCGTCCGCTGCGCTGATTTCGGCGGGCGAAGGTTTGGTGTTGCCGGGAACGCAGCCGCTCAGCGCGAGCGTTCCGGTCAACAACAGCGTCAGGCCGAGGGTCGTCAGGGATGGCCGGGGAACGGAACGCAGGCGCATCGGAGCTCTCTTGTCGGTATTCGCGGCGAGTGTGCGCGATGATAGCCGATCGTTTCCGTGACTCGGGTCCGCAGGAGCTTGCACATGTCATCCGTCCAACCCGGTTGCTTGTGGGTGGTCGCCACGCCGATCGGCCATCGCGACGATTTTTCCGCGCGCGCGATCGCGACGTTGCGCGAGGTGGCGGTGATCGCCGCCGAGGACACCCGGCACAGCCGGCCGCTGCTCATGCACCACAACATCGCCACGCACTTGATCGCGCTGCACGAACACAATGAGCGCGAAGTGGTGGAGGCCATCGTGCGGCGTCTCGAAGGCGGTGAATCGGTGGCGCTGATCTCCGACGCGGGCACGCCGCTGATTTCCGATCCCGGTTTCCGGCTGGTGCGTGCGGCACGCGCGGCGGGCATCCGCTGCGCGCCGGTGCCGGGTGCTTGCGCGGCGATTGCCGCGCTGTCGGTGGCGGGCCTGCCCAGCGACCGCTTCGTGTTCGAGGGTTTTTTGCCGCCGAAGTCCGCGGCGCGGCGCGCGCGCCTGCAGGAACTGGCGGGCGAGCCGCGCACGCTGATCTTCTACGAATCCTCGCATCGCGTCGCCGAGAGCCTGGCCGACATGCGCGCTGTGTTCGGCGACGGGCGCGAGGCGGTGCTGGCGCGCGAACTCACCAAGTTGTTCGAGACGGTGCTCGACGAGCCGCTGGCGCAGCTCGCCGAACGTGTGGCGAACGATCCGGATCAGCAGCGCGGCGAATGCGTGATCCTGGTTGCGGGCCGCGGCGAGGAAGCCGATGCGAAGCTTGCCGAAGGGCAGCGCATTTTCGCGATCCTGCGCGAAGAACTGCCGCCGGCGAAGGCTGCCAAGCTCGCCGCGGCGATCAGCGGCGCGCCGCGCAAGGAGCTCTACCAGTTGTAGATGGAGGGCGAGCCTGCACCCCGGCGTTGGCCGAAATCGAAAGTCATCGCGCACAAGGTGCGCTCCTACTAGAATTGCCAACGGAGTCGGCCGGACAGTCGCGTCGCGCGCAAGCGCATCGAGGAAAGTCCGGGCTCCACAGGGCAGAGTGCCAGGTAACACCTGGGCGGCGTGAGCCGACGGCCAGTGCAACAGAGAGCAGACCGCCGATGGCCCGCAAGGGCACAGGCAAGGGTGAAAGGGTGCGGTAAGAGCGCACCGCGTACGGGGCCAACGCCGTACGGCACGGTAAACCCCACTCGGAGCAAGACCAAATAGGGGGACATTGGCGTGGCCCGCGTCGTCCCCGGGTAGGTTGCTGGAGCCAGGCGGCGACGCCTGGCCGAGAGGAATGACTGTCGCGCCGCGAGGCGTACAGAACCCGGCTTACAGGCCGACTCCACCTTTCCCTTCCCAGTCCCGGCGCGCCATGCGTGCGCCGGGACTGGTCATGGGCGCGTGCATGCGGTGGCGCATGGTGCGAGGTGAACAGCGGTTCATGCCCGACCGTTCCCGCCGACGCAAGGAGCGGGTTTTTGCGACCGGCTGCGCCGGATGCGTCGCGAAGAAATTTCCCTGCATTCAAGCACCTTGAGGATGTTTCTCAGAAAGTGCTGGAAACGCTGCCACAACTTCGCCTTTCTCCTTGATTCACAAGCAAAAATCCCTTGACAGTCTCAGGGGGCGAGACTATCGTGGCTTTCAGTGTGAAATCGTGGGTTTTCGTGGAGTCTATTGCGTGTTCCAAGGCGAAACCGCCATCACCGTCGACGACAAGGGCCGGCTGGCCATACCAACCGCTTACCGCGAGTTGGTGGCCGGCGCCTGCGCGAACCGGCTGGTGGTCACCTACAACCCGTTCGAGCCGGGCTGCCTGTGGCTGTTCCCGCACGAGGAGTGGGAGAAGGTGCGCGACCAGGTCAACGCGCTGTCCAAGGTGGTCAAGTCGCACCGCGACATGCAGATGAAGATCGTCGGTGCCGCCGCGGTGGTGGAGCCCGACGGCGCCGCGCGCATCCTGCTGCCGGCCAGTCAGCGCGCGACCACCGGCATCGAGAAGAAGGCGGTGCTGCTGGGCATGGGCAACAAGTTCGAGCTGTGGAGCGAACAGGCCCACCTGGCCAAGATCCGCCAGACCATCGGCGAAGACGAAATCACCAACGAGATGGCCGCGCTGCAGCTCTAGTGCGGCCACGGTTTTGCGGGCGGGATACAGGACGGGAGGTGCGGCATGGCCGAATTGCGGCACATCCCGGTAATGCTGGACGAAGCGGTGGAGGGCCTTGCCGTGCAGGCAGGCGGGCGTTATCTGGATGGCACGTTCGGACGCGGCGGTCACGCACGCGCCGTGCTGTCACGCCTCGGTCCCGGCGGCCGCTTGCTGCTGATGGATCGCGATCCGCAGGCCATCGCCACGGCGCAGAAGGCGTTCGCCGCCGAACCGCGCGTGTCGATCCGGCATGCCAACTTCGCCGAACTCGCCGACTGGGACGAGACCGCCGCCGGCCTCGACGGTGTGCTGCTCGACCTCGGCGTCTCCTCGCCGCAACTGGACGACGCGGCGCGCGGCTTCAGCTTCATGGCCGACGCGCCGCTGGACATGCGCATGGACACCAGCCAAGGCGAGAGCGCGGCGGATTTCCTCGCCCATGCCTCCGAGCGCGAAATCGCCGACGTGCTGTGGCAGTTCGGCGAGGAGCGTTTCAGCCGCAAGATCGCCCGTGCCATCGTGGAGCGTCGCGCGGAAGGCCCGCTCACCCGTACCGGCGAGCTGGCCGCGCTGATCGAGCGCGTGGTGGGTCGGCGCGAACCGGGCAAGCACCCGGCCACGCGCAGCTTCCAGGCGCTGCGCATCCGCGTGAACGGCGAGCTGGACTCGGTGCGGCGCGGGCTGGACGCCGCGCTGGCGCGGCTGAAACCCGGCGGCCGGCTTGCGGTGATCAGTTTCCACTCGCTGGAAGACCGCATCGTCAAGCAGTTCATCCGGGACCATTCCGGCCGCGTGCTGGGCAGCCGGCGCGGTCCGCCGGTGGCCGCGAAGTCGGCCGAACTGGTCGCGGTGGGCAAGGCGCAGTTCCCCTCCGAGGCCGAGCTCGCCGGGAATCCGCGCGCCCGTTCGGCGGTATTGCGGGTGGCGCAGAAGGTGGGCTCCGCATGAGGCTGATCCAGACCCTCTTCATGCTCGCGCTGCTGGCCGCCGTGCTGGCCAGCGCGATCAGCGTGGTGTGGGCGCGCCACGAGAGCCGGGTGCTGTTCGTCAGGCTCACCGCGTTGCAGAACCAGCGCGACGACATGAACATCGAATACGGCAAGCTCGAGCTGGAGCAGGCCACGTTCGCGGAGCCGCGACGCATCGACGAAGAGGCGCGGCAGCAGTTGGGCATGCTCGATCCGCGCCCGCAAGACATCCGGTTGCTGCGCCGATGAACTGGCGCGACCGCACCCGCCCGCAGCCGCAGCGCGCCACGCCGTCACCGGGCCGCCGGCGCGGCGCCGGCCCCAGCGCGCGCAAGCGCATGGTGCTGGTGGCGGGCGTGCTTGGCCTGGTCTCGCTGGGCCTGGTGGCGCGCGCGTTCGACCTGCAGGTGGTGCGCAAGCAGTTCTACCAGAAGCAGGGCGACGCGCGTTTCCTGCGCGAGGTGCCGATCCCGGTCTCGCGCGGCACCATCTTCGACCGCAACGGCGAGCCGCTGGCGGTGTCCACCCCGGTCACCTCGATCTGGGCCAACCCGGCCGAGGTGCTTGCGAACGACGACCGCATCCCTGCGCTGGCCAAGGCGCTGGGCGGCAACGCGGCCGACATCAAGAGTTATCTCGAAGCGCGCGCGAGCCGCGAGTTCGTCTACCTGCGCCGGCAGATGGCGCCGGAGGCGGCGCAGGCCGTGCTCGATCTCGACATCCCCGGCGTCAACGGCCAGCGCGAGTTCAAGCGCTTCTACCCGTCAGGCGAAGTCACCGCGCACATCCTCGGCTTCACCAACATCGACGACCACGGCCAGGAGGGCCTGGAGCTGGCCTACGACGACTGGCTGGCCGGCAAGCCCGGCGCCAAGCGCGTGATCCGCGACGGCAAGGGCCACATCGTCGAGGATCTCGAACAGGTGCGTGCGCCCAAGCCGGGGCAGAACCTCACGCTCAGCATCGACCGCGGCATCCAGTTCCTCGCGTACAACGAGCTGAAGGCCACGCTGGACAAGTACCAGGCCGCCTCCGGCTCGATCGTGGTGCTCGACGTGCACACCGGCGAGATCCTGGCGATGGCCAGCATGCCGACCTTCAACCCGAACGCGGTGGCCGGCAGCAAGCCGGCGCAGCGGCGCAACCGCGCGCTCACCGACGTGGTCGAGCCCGGTTCCACGATGAAGGCGCTCACCCTGGCGGCGGCGCTGTCCAGCGGCAAGTACACGCCGACCGGCCCGATCATCGATACCGGCAACGGCCACTGGTACTTCTACGGCCACGACATCCGCGACGACGACCCGAACGGCCTGCTCACCCCCACCGGCGTGCTCACCCGCTCCAGCAACGTGGGTGCGGCGAAGATCGCGATGACGCTGGACACGCCGCTGATGTACGACACCTACCGCGCGTTCGGCCTGGGCAACAGCACCGGCAGCGGCTTCCCCGGCGAGGCCTCCGGCTACCTCAAGATCGGCCGCGACTGGCGCCCGCTGGAAAAGGCGATCATGGCCTACGGCTACGGCCTGAACGTCACTCCGCTGCAGCTGGCCAACGCCTACGCCACCATCGCCGACGGCGGCGTGATGCACACGCCCACCTTCATCAAGGGCGACGACAGCGCGGGCAGGCAGATCATCTCGCCGCAGGTCGCGCACGAGCTGGTCAGCATGCTGGAGACGATCACCGGCCCCGGCAGCACGGGTGCGCAGGCGCGCATCGCGAACTACAGCGTGGCCGGCAAGACCGGCACCTCGCACCAGGCGATCGCCGGCGGCTACTCCAAGAGCACCTACAACTCGCTGTTCGTCGGCATCGTGCCGGCCAGCAGCCCGCGCCTGGTGACCGCGGTGGTGATCAACGGCACCACCGGCAAGAACGGCTACTTCGGCGGCACCGTGTCGGCGCCGGCCTTCGCCGCGGTGACCAGCGGCGCACTGCGCCTGCTCGACATCCCGCCGGACAACATCGGCCGCTGGTACGTGGGCGGTCCGCTGCAGGGCAATGGCGGCCTGGTCGGCAGCCAGACGCCGGTCAAGGCCGCGGTCAACGACGTGCCGATCCAGGAGGCGCCGGTCGACGAGGCGCCGATGGAAGGAGGCGCGCCATGAGCACGGGCCATCTCGACCAGCTGCTGCTGGGCCTCGCTGACGCGCCGCTGGCCGCCACGCCGGGCGCGGCGCGCATCGTGGTATCCGGGTTGACGCTGGACTCGCGCAAAGTACGCCGCGGCGACGCCTTCCTTGCCCTGCGCGGCACGCAGAGCCACGGCATCCAGTTCGCCGCCGGCGCGGTGCAGCGCGGCGCGGAAGTGGTGCTGGCCGAAGGGCCGGCGCTCGAGATCGCGCCGCTGGACGTGCCGGTGCTGTGGGTCGACGGCCTGCATGGCCTGGTCGGCGAGATCGCCGCGCGCTTTTACGGGCGACCGTCCGAAGCGCTGCGCGTGATCGGCGTCACCGGCACCAACGGCAAGACGTCCACCGTGCAACTGCTGGCGCAGGCGCTGACCTTCCTCGGCCATCGCGCGGCCAGCATCGGCACCTTGGGTGCCGGCCTGCACGGCCGGCTGCGCGAAGGCGAGCGCACCACGCCGGACGCGATCAGCGTGCACGCCCTGCTGGCCGAGTTTCGCGACGCCGGCGCCAGCCACGTGGCGATGGAGGTGTCCTCGCACGCGCTGGAACAGGGGCGGGTCGGCGCGGTGGATTTCGAGGTCGCCGCGTTCACCAATCTCACCCGCGACCATCTGGACTACCACGGCACGATGGAAGCCTATGGCGCGGCGAAGGCCAGGCTGTTCGCCTGGCCGGGGCTGCGCGCCGCGGTCGTCAACGGCGACGACGCGTTCGGCATGCAACTGCTGGAACGGCTGCCGACTGGCGTGCGCGCGCTGCGCGTGAGCGCGCACGGCGATGCCGCCGCGGACGTGGCGGCGAGCAACGTGGTCAGCTCCGCCGAGGGCCTGGCCTTCGTGCTGCGCACGCCCTGGGGCGCGCATACGCTGAAGAGCCACCTGCTGGGCCTGTTCAATGTGGCGAACCTGCTCACGGTGGCGGCCTGCCTCGGTGCGCTGGACGAACCGCTCGAGCGAATCGTGGCCGCGCTGGAGAACCTGCAGCCGGTCAACGGGCGCATGAGCCGGCTCGGCGGCCGCCACGGCCTGCCGCTGGTGGTGGTCGATTACGCCCACACGCCCGACGCGCTGGAGCAGGTGCTGAACGCGGTGCGTGCGCATTGCCGCGGGCGGCTGATCTGCGTATTCGGCTGCGGCGGCGAGCGCGACGCGGGCAAGCGTCCGCTGATGGGCGCGATCGCGGCGCGGCTGGCCGACGTGGCGATCGTCACCGACGACAACCCGCGCGGCGAGAACGGCGACGCGATCGTGGCGCAGATCGTGGCCGGCATGGGCGCGGCGCGCGAATACGGCGTGCAACGCGACCGCGCCGCCGCGATCGATCAGGCGCTGGAGATGGCGGCGGCCAACGACGTGGTGGTGATCGCCGGCAAGGGGCACGAAACCTACCAGGAGAGCGCGGCCGGCAAGCGCCCGTTCGACGACATGCTGGTCGCGCGCGCGGCCCTGGAGCGGCGCGCATGATGCAGCTCTCCGCCATCGCGATGTGGACCCACGGTCGACTGCTCGGCGACGACGCCGCGGTGGGCGGCGTCGCCATCGACACCCGCAAGCTGAAAGCCGGCGACCTGTTCGCCGCGTTCAAGGGCGAGCACGTGGACGGCCACGACTACCTCGCGCAGGCCGCTGCCGCCGGCGCCGCGGGCGCGCTGGTGTCGCGCAAGGTGGACAGCCCGTTGCCGCAGGTGCTGGTGGACGACGTGGAAGCGGCGCTGGGCGATCTCGCCAGCGCGGTGCGCGCGCAGCGCCATGCGCGGGTGATCGGCATCACCGGCTCCAACGGCAAGACCACGGTGAAGACGCTCACCGCTTCCATCCTGTCGCTGCACGGCCGCACCCACGTCAACACGGGCAGCTTCAACAACGAGATCGGCCTGCCGCTGACCCTGCTGGCGATGCCGGAAGACGCCGAATACGCGGTGCTGGAGATGGGTGCGGGCAAGCCCGGCGACATCGCCTACCTCGCCGCCATCGCGCGGCCCGAAATCGGCCTCGTCAACATCATCGCGCCCGCGCATCTTGAGCGCATGGGCAGCGTGGAAGGCGTGGCCGAGACCAAGGGCGCGCTGTACCAGGCATTGCCGGCGGACGGCGTGGCCATCATCAATGCGGACGACGCGTTCGCCGGCTTCTTCGCGGGCCTTGCGGGCACGCGGCGCGTGCTGCGCTTCGGGTTGGAACACAAGGTCGATGTGGGCGCTGACATCGTGGAGCAGCGCGCGGATGGTTCGCTGTTCGTGCTGAGCACGCCCGTGGGCGACGCCGAGGTGAATCTCGCGCTGCCCGGCCGCCACAACGTGGCGAACGCGCTGGCGGCGGCTTCCATCGCGCTGGCGCTGGACGTACCGCTGGCCACCGTCGTGGCGGGACTGGAACAGGCGCGCGCGGTCGCCGGTCGCCTGCGTCGCATCGCGTTGCCTGGCGGCGGCACGCTGATCGACGACAGCTACAACGCCAACCCCAGCTCGATGGCCGCGGCGATCGACACGCTCGCGCTGGCCGCGGGCGAACGCTGGCTGGTGCTGGGCGACATGGCCGAGCTGGGCGCCGACGCGCGTGCGCTGCATGCCGACGTGGGCACGAAGGCGCGCGAGCGCGGCATCGAGCGCCTGTCCGCCGTCGGTCCGCTGAGCGCGGCGGCGGTAGAGGCGTTCGGCACGGGCGGCGAACACTACGCCGACAAGGCCGCGCTGATCGCCGCGCTGAAAGCCGGCGTGCAGGGCGGCGTGACCTGCCTGGTCAAGGGCTCGCACTCCGCGGGCATGGACGAAGTAGTGCGGGCGCTGGCAGGCGCCTCCGAACATGCCGTCACGAAGCCGGAGGGCGCATCCGATGCTGCTTGAGCTCGCGGACTGGATGGCGCGGCACTTCACCACGCTGCACCTGTTCCAGTACATCACCTTCCGCACCATCATGGCCGCGCTCACCGCGCTGGCGTTGTCGCTGCTGTGCGGGCCTTGGCTGATCAATCGGCTGGCCGCGCTCAAGGCAGGGCAAGTGGTGCGCAGCGACGGCCCGCAGTCGCACCTGTCGAAGGCCGGCACGCCCACCATGGGCGGCGTGATGATCCTGCTCGCGGTGACCGTCGCCACGCTGCTGTGGGCCGACCTGCGCAACCGCTACGTGTGGGTGGTGCTGGCGGTGATGCTGGCGTTCGGCGTGATCGGCTTCTACGACGATTACCGCAAGCTGGTGCTGAAGGACAGCCGCGGCCTCGCCTCGCGCTGGAAGTATTTCTGGCAGTCGGTGTTCGGCCTGTGCGCGGCGCTGTTCCTGTTCTTCACCGCGCCGCACGCGGTCGGCAACGCGCCGGTGGCGGAGACCGCGCTGTACGTGCCGCTGTTCAAGCACGTGGCGATTCCGCTGGGCGCGTTCTTCGTGGTGGTGACGTATTTCATCGTGGTGGGCTTCTCCAATGCGGTGAACCTCACCGACGGTCTCGACGGCCTCGCGATCATGCCCACGGTGCTGGTCTCCGGCGCGCTCGGCGTGTTCGCCTACCTCGCCGGCAACAAGCTGTTTTCCGAATACCTGGGCATTCCCTCGATCCCGGGCGCGGGCGAGCTGTCGATCTATTGCGGCGCGCTGGCCGGCGCCGGACTGGGCTTCCTGTGGTTCAACACCTACCCGGCGCAGGTCTTCATGGGCGACGTGGGCGCGCTGGCGATCGGCGCCGCGCTGGGCTGCATCGCGGTGATCGTGCGCCAGGAGATCGTGTTGCTGGTGATGGGTGGCGTGTTCGTGCTGGAGACCGCCTCGGTGATGATCCAGGTGGGCAGCTTCAAGCTCACCGGCAAGCGCGTGTTCCGCATGGCGCCGATCCACCACCACTTCGAGCTCAAGGGCTGGCCCGAGCCGCGGGTGATCGTGCGTTTCTGGATCATCAGCGTCGTGCTGGTGCTGATCGGCCTCGCCACGTTGAAGGTGCGCTAGAGATGTTCGGCTTCGGCACATCCCAGGCGATCAAGCGGCAAGGGCCACGTGGCAGCTACGACCTGTGGCTGCTTGTCGCGCTGGTCGGTCTGGCCAGCATCGGCGTGGTGATGGTGACCTCCAGCTCGATCGCGGTGGCCGACGGCAGCCATGCGGGCGCGTTCTATTACCTGAAGAAGGACCTGCTGTTCCTGGCGCTGGGCACGGTGGCCGCCGGCATGGCGATGCGCACCGAGCTGAAGCTGCTGGAGAAGTACGCGTTCCACCTGATGCTGCTCGCCTTCGTGCTGCTGCTGGCGGTGTTCGTGCCGCACCTGGGCATGCGCATCAACGGCGCGCACCGCTGGCTGAACCTGGCGGTGACCAGCTTCCAGCCGGTGGAGGCGGTGAAGTTGATCCTGGTGGTGTACCTCGCCAGTTACCTGGTGCGCCATCGCGACAGCATCGAGACGAAGTTCCTCGGCCTGATCAAGCCGATCGCGGTGGCCGGAGTCATCGTGCTGCTGCTGCTGGCGCAGCCCGACTTCGGCTCGGCCACGCTGGTGATCTCGGTGACCATCGCGATGGTCTGGCTGGGCGGAGCGCGGCCGATCTACCTGTTCGTGATGGGCCTGCCGCTGATGCCGTTGCTGGTGATCGCGGCGACCGGCGAAAGCTACCGCGTGAAACGGCTCACCTCGTTCATGAACCCCTGGGAGCACCCGTTCACCGACGGCTTCCAGCTGACCCAGTCGCTGATGGCGATCGGCCGTGGCGAGTGGACCGGCGTGGGGCTGGGCTCCAGCGTGCTGAAGCTGTCCTACCTGCCCGAGGCGCACACCGACTTCATCTTCGCGGTGATTGGCGAGGAGCTGGGTCTGATCGGCGTGATACTGGTGATGGGCCTGTTCGCGCTGGCGGTGGGGCGCGGCCTGTATCTCGGTCTGAAGGGCGTAGAGGTGGGCCAGCGCTTCGCCGGCTACGTCGCGTTCGGCATCTCGCTGATGCTGGCGATGCAGGCGATCGTCTCGGTGGGCGTGAACCTCGGTGCGCTGCCGACCAAGGGCCTCACCCTGCCGCTGATCAGCTATGGCGGCTCATCGATGGTGCTGACCTGCGCGATGGCCGGCGTGTTGCTGCGCGCCACCTGGGAGATCAACCGCGCACTGGATGCGCGACAGATGGCCAAGCGCATGCCGGAGGCGGTAGCGGCGCCGGACGTGAACGACGCGGTGCGTCCGCGCGAGGCGGCGGTGGCATGAACGCCGAGCAGCGACCCGTGCTGATCATGGCCGGCGGCACCGGCGGCCACATCTTCCCCGGCCTCGCCGTGGCCGAGACGCTGCGCGCGCAAGGCGTGCCGGTGGCGTGGCTGGGCGCGGTCGACGGCATGGAGGCGAAGGTGGTGCCGGCGCACGGCATCGAGCTGCACGCGATCCACGTGGGCGGCCTGCGCGGCAAGGGCTGGAAGACGCGCCTCGCGGCGCCCGTGATGCTGGCGCGCGCGCTGCTGGCTGCGTTCGGCGTGCTGCGCAAGCTCAGGCCGCGCAGCGTGCTGTCGATGGGCGGCTACGTGGCCGGGCCCGGCGGCCTGGCCGCGCGCCTGCTGCATCGGCCGCTGCTGGTGCACGAGCAGAACCGCGTGGCCGGTTTCACCAACCGCAAGCTCGCCGCGCATGCGCGGCGCGTGCTGGCCGGTTTCGCCGACGCGCTGCCGAACGCGGAGTGGGTGGGCAATCCGGTGCGTGGCGCGATCGCCGCGCTGGCGTCGCCGGCGCAGCGCTTCGCGGGCCGCGCGGGCCGCGCACGACTGCTGGTGCTGGGTGGCAGCCTGGGTGCGCGCGCGCTGAACCTCGCGCTGCCGCGAGCGCTGGCGCTGCTGCCGCCGGAGCGTCGCCCCGAAGTGCTGCACCAGTGCGGCAACCGCGGCCTCGACGAGGCTCGCGAAGCCTACGCGAAGGCTGGCGTCGAGGCGCGGGTGGTGCCCTTCATCGAGGACATGGCCGGCACCTACGGCTGGGCCGACCTCGCGGTCTGCCGCGCCGGCGCGCTGACCCTGGCCGAGCTCACCGCGGCCGGGCTGGGCGCCGTGCTGGTGCCGTTTCCGCATGCGGTGGACGACCACCAGACCCGCAACGCCGAGGCGCTGGTCGCCGCCGGCGCCGCCGAACTGATACAGGAACGCGATTTGAACGTGGAACAACTTGCGCAGCGCCTTGATGCGCTGCTGGGCGACCGCGCGCAGTTGCTCGCCATGGCCGAGGCCGCGCGCACGCTGGCCAAGCCCGACGCGGCGGCGGTGATCGCCCGCGCTTGCCTGGAGGTGGCCGCATGACGCCCCGCAGGCTGCTCGCGCATGAGGATCTGATGACCACGTTCCGCCGCGTGCACTTCATCGGCATCGGCGGCGTGGGCATGAGCGGCATCGCCGAGGTGCTGCACAACCTCGGTTATGCGGTGTCGGGTTCGGACAAGGCGAACTCGCCCACCGCGCAACGCCTCGCGCGGCTGGGCCTGGTGGTGCACACGGGCCACGACGCCGCGAACGTGGGCGACGCCGACGTGGTGGTGACCTCCAGCGCGATCAAGCCGGACAATCCCGAGCTGCTCGCCGCGCGCGCCGCGCGCATCCCGGTGATCCCGCGCGCGGAGATGCTGGGCGAGCTGATGCGCTTCCGCCGCGGCATCGCGATCGCCGGCACGCACGGCAAGACCACGACAACCAGCCTGGTCGCCAGCGTGCTGGCCGAGGCGAACTACGATCCCACCTTCGTGATCGGCGGCCAGCTCAACGCGGCCGGCGCCAATGCACGGCTGGGCACCGGCCAGTACCTGGTGGCGGAGGCCGACGAGTCGGACGGCTCCTTCCTGCTGCTGTCGCCGGTGATCGCCGCGGTCACCAACATCGACGCCGACCATCTGGAGAATTACCACGGCGACTTCGCCGAGGTGAAGAAGGCCTTCGCCGACTTCCTGCACCGCCTGCCGTTCTACGGCCTCGCCGTGCTGTGCGTGGACGACGCCGAGGTGGCGCTGTTGGCGAAGACCACCACGCGCCGCGTGATGACCTACGGCATCGCCACCGCCGATGCCGACGTGCGCGCCTCCAACGTGGTGCAGCGCGGCTTCGAGATGCACTTCGACCTGCACCTGCCTGGCCGCGCCGACGCCTTGCCGGTGACGCTGAACCTGCCGGGCCGGCACAACGTGCTCAACGCGCTGGCCGCCGCCAGCATCGGCTGGCAGCTCGGCGTGGGCGCCGAGGCGATCGCGCACGCGCTGGCGAACTTCCAGGGCGTGGGCCGGCGCTTCCATCGCCGCGGCGAGCTGGCGCTGGACAAGGGCACGGCGTTGCTGGTGGACGACTACGGCCACCATCCCAGCGAGCTGGCCGCAGTGTTCGCCGCGGCGCGCGGCGGCTGGCCGGAACGGCGCCTCGTCGTCGGCTTTCAGCCGCACCGCTACAGCCGCACGCGCGACCTGCTGGACGACTTCGCGAACGTGCTGGCCGAGGCCGACGTGCTGGTGCTCACCGAGGTGTATCCCGCCGGCGAGGCCCCGATAGCCGGCGCCGACGGCCGCGCGCTGGCGCGTGCGGTGCGCGCTCGCGGCAAGGTCGATCCGGTGCTGGTCGAGCATCCGCGCGAACTCAAGGACACCTTGCCGGCGCTGCTGCGCGACGGCGATCTGCTGCTGCTGCTCGGTGCCGGCGACATCGGCGCGGCGGCGGTGGAGCTGGCGCAGCTGGGCCAACTGAAGACCAAGGGAGCCGCCTGATGGCCGCCACGACGAACCCTGCCTCGCGCATCTCGAACCCCGCGGACTTCGGCCGCGTCGCCGTGGCGATGGGCGGCAGCTCGGCCGAACGCGAGGTGTCGCTGGATTCCGGCCGCAACGTGCTGGCCGCGCTCAAGGCGCGCGGCGTCGACGCGCACGCGATCGATGGCATCCCGGCGCTGCTCGACGCGCTGCGCGCCGGCCATTTCGCGCGCGTGTTCAACATCCTGCACGGCCAGCACGGCGGCGGCGAGGATGGCGTGCTGCAGGGCGCGCTGGAGTCGCTCAAGGTGCCGTACACCGGTTCGGGCGTGCTCGGTTCGGCGCTGTCGATGGACAAGCCGCGTTCCAAGCGCGTGTGGCAGTCGCTGGGCCTGCCCACGCCGAAGTTCGTGGCGCTGGCGCGCGGCGCCGATGCCGCGGCGGTACACGCGGCGGCGCGCACGATCGGCTTTCCGCTGATCGTGAAGCCGGCCTGTGAAGGTTCCAGCGTGGGCGTCACCCGCGTGTTCGAGGAGGCGCAGCTGGACAGCGCGGTCGAGCTGGCGGCGAAGTACCCCGGCGACCTGCTGATGGAAACCCTGATCGAGGGCGACGAGCTGACCGTCGGCATCCTCGGCCGCGAGGTGCTGCCCTCCATCCACATCGTGCCGAGGGGCGCGTTCTACGACTACAACGCGAAGTACGTCGCCGAGGACACGCAGTACCTCTGCCCCGGCCTGCAAGGCGATGCCGAAAGCGAGCTGCGCGCGCTGGCGCTGCAGGCGTTCGACGCGCTGGGCTGCGCCGGCTGGGGTCGCGTCGACGTGATGCGCGACCGCCAGGGCCGCAACTGGTTGCTGGAAGTGAACACTGCGCCGGGCATGACCTCGCACTCGCTGGTGCCCAAGGCCGCGCGCGCCGCCGGCGTCGACTACGAGACGCTGTGCTGGCGCGTGCTCGAAACGAGCTTCCGGGGGGATGCATGAGGGGAAGCGTCCGCCTCGTCGCCTGGTGCCTCGCCATCGCCCTGGTGGCGCTGCCGGTCGTCGGCGTGCTGCACGGCTGGTTCGCCGCCGGCCGCTGGCCGGTGACCCAGCTCACGGTGCAGGGCGAGTTCCGCCACGTGGGCATGGGGGAGATCCGCGCCGCCGTGCTGCCGCGGCTGGGCAAGGGCTTCTTCGCGCTGAACCTCGACAGCGTGCAGCAGGCGGTGGCGGCGCTGCCGTGGGTGGAGTCGGTGGAGGCGCGCAAGCGCTGGCCGGACACTTTGCAACTGCGCGTGATCGAGCGCCAACCGTTCGCGCGCTGGAACGACAAGCAGCTGATCAGCCGGCAGGGCAAGGTGTTCGACGCGCCGATCGGCGCCGCCGACGCTTCCGCATTGCCGGATCTGGAAGGGCCGGACGACCGCCTCGCCGAGGTGGTGAGCTTCTATGCCGACGTGCGCAAGGCCTTCGCCGGCACGCATCTCGCGATCAACGGCGTGGCGCTGACCGCGCGCGGCAGCTGGAGCGTCACCACGGCCAGCGGCGCGCGCATCGTGATCGGCGACCGCGATCTCGCCGGCGCGCGGCTGCGCCGCTTCCTCGATGTCTATCCGCAACTGATGGCCGGCCACGAAGAGGGTTTCGTCTACGCCGACCTGCGCTACACCAACGGGTTCGCCGTGCGCTGGCCGCAGCCGGCACCCGCCGCCAAGACCAACGTGACGCGCCGCTCATGAGGACGCCATGCATATGAAGACGCGCAACGACAAGCAGCTGGTGGTCGGCCTCGATATCGGCACCTCCAAGGTGACCGCGATCGTGGGCGAGTACGAGCCCGGCGAACCGATCACCGTGATCGGCATCGGCACCCATGTGTCGCGCGGCATGCGCAAGGGCATGGTGGTGGACATCGAATCCACCGTGCACTCGATCCAGCGTGCGGTGGAGGAGGCCGAGCTGATGGCCGGCTGCGACATCCGCTCGGTTTGCGCCTCGATCTCCGGCAGCCACCTGGAAACCCGCAACTCGCACGGCAACGCGGCGATCCGCGACCGCGAGGTGACGCCCGGCGACCTGGAGCAGGTGCTGGAGGCGGCGAGCGCGGTGGCGATCCCGGCCGACCACAAGGTGCTCTACAAGGAGCCGCAGGAATACCGCATCGACGGCCAGGACGGCATCCGCTCGCCGGTCGGCATGAGCGGCGTGCGGCTGGAGGCGAACGTGCATCTGGTCACCGGCGCGGCGGCGGCGGTGCAGAACATCACCAAGTCGATCCAGCGCTGCGGGCTGTCGGTGGACGAGCTGGTGCCCTCGGCGCTGGCCAGCGCGAAGGCCGTGCTCACCGACGACGAGCGCGAGCTGGGCGTGTGCCTGGTCGACATCGGCGCCGGCACCACCGACATCGCGATCTACACCCAGGGCTCGATCCGCTACACCGCCTCGCTGCCGATCGGCGGCGACCAGGTCACCGGCGACATCGCCTACGGCGTGCACACGCCGACCGCGCATGCCGAGGAGATCAAGATCAAGTACGCCTGCGCGCAGACCGGGCTGGCACACGCCGAGGAAACCATCCAGGTGCCCAGCGTCGGTGACCGGCCGCCGCGCCGGCTGGCGCGGCAGGCGCTGGCGCAGAGCGTGCAGGCGCGCTACGAGGAAATCTTCGAGATGGTGCAGGACAAGCTGCGCAGCTCCGGCTACGACAGCCTGGTGGCGGCCGGCGTGGTGCTCACCGGCGGCGCCTCGAAGATGGAAGGCGCGCTGGAACTGGCCGAGGAGATCTTCCACAAGATGGTGCGCCTGGGCGTGCCACAGGAGATCAGCGGCCTCGGCGAAGTGATCAGCAGCCCGCTGCACGCCACCGGCGTGGGCCTGCTGCTGCACGGCTCGCGCCACAACGCGCCGGTGCGCGGCGGTGCCGGCCCGGCGCTCGGCAACGTCGGCGGCCTGCTCGGCAAATGGCGCAGCTGGCTGACGAAGAACTTCTGACGGGCGCCTCGCGAGATGCGGGCGCCCGGCAAACCCAGGGATGGGTTTGCCGGTGATCGGGCATTCGAATGCCCGATCACGGAGGCCGGTCCGGACATGTGCCGGACTGGCCGACTCGAATGACCGCGGGAAGGCAGTCATTCGAGTCGGGCAACGAGTTTCGGCGGCGCAGGAGGCGCAGCCACGGGCGGCGGGATGTCCGCCCACCACCACGGAGCGACAGGAGTCGCCACCCGCGGTTACAACGACAACAACTCTGGAGGACGGGAAATGTTCGAGCTGATCGAGAAACTTGCACCAAACGCAGTCATCAAGGTCATCGGCGTGGGCGGCGGCGGCGGCAATGCCGTGGCGCACATGATCAATGCCAACATCGAGGGCGTGGAGTTCATCGTCGCCAACACCGACGCGCAGGCGATGAGCAGCTGCAACTCGCGCACCCACCTGCAGCTGGGCGCGAACGTCACCAAGGGCCTGGGCGCGGGCGCGAATCCCGAGGTCGGCCGTCAGGCCGCGCTGGAGGACCGCGAGCGCATCGAGGCGATGCTGGAAGGCGCCGACATGGTGTTCATCACCGCCGGCATGGGCGGCGGCACCGGCACCGGCGCCGCGCCGGTGGTGGCGCAGCTGGCCAAGGAGAAGGGCATCCTCACCGTGGCGGTGGTCACCAAGCCGTTCCCGTTCGAGGGCCGGCGCCGCATGCAGGTGGCGCAGAAGGGCATCGAGGACCTCAGCCAGCACGTCGACTCGCTGATCACCGTGCCGAACGAGAAGCTGCTCAGCGTGCTGGGCCGCGAGGTCACCCTGATCAACGCGTTCAAGGCCGCCAACAACGTGCTGCAGGGTGCGGTGCAGGGCATTGCCGACCTGATCACCGCCCCGGGCCTGATCAACGTCGACTTCGCCGACGTACGCACGGTGATGAGCGAGATGGGCCTGGCGATGATGGGCACCGGCACCGCCAGCGGCGACGACCGCGCCCAGGCCGCGGCCGAGGAGGCGATCAAGAACCCGCTGCTGGAGGACGTCAATCTCAACGGCGCCTGCGGCATCCTGGTCAACGTCACCGCCGGCCCGAACCTCACCATGCGCGAATTCGACGAGATCGGCCGCATCATCCACGACTTCGCCAGCGAGGACGCCACCGTGGTGATCGGCACCTCGCTCGATGCCGAGCTGAAGGACGAGGTACGTGTCACCGTGGTCGCTACCGGCCTCAACCGCGCCCCCGCTTCGCGCAACGTGCGCATCGTGGAGCAGAAGCAGGTCGAGATGCGCCAGCGTCCGCGCCCGGTGGTGCTGCGTACCGGTACCGGCAACGAGGTGGTGGACTATGCCCAGCCGGAACCGTCGATCAGCGCCAATCCGCGCAGCGAGGCCCAGGCCCGCCAGGACAACGGACTGGAATACCTGGACATTCCGGCCTTCCTGCGCCGCCAGGCCGACTGAAGTCATCGATGTCTGAACCGCGCGTCCCGTGCTTGTTAAGAAGGAGTGGAACAAAACGCCTGTCCAACGGGTCATTGCAGAAACATGAAAGGTGGACTCGGGTCTGTTGCCGCAGTGCGCAGCCGCGCCGGTCAGCGAATGACTGACTGGCGCGTTCGGGCCTGAATCCGCAAGACGATGCGTCAGGGAGGGCGCATGATCGGCTGCTCCGGGCACTGCCCCGGAGCGGCGGATCCGTTACCCCGGTGCCGGAATCCCGTCCCGGCCCGGGGTATCGTGTCGCCCCTGCTCGCTTGGCGAGCGGACCATGTTCACGGGCGTGCCTTCCGGGATGAAGGGCGCATGAAGGCTCGACCAGACTGTACGGTACGGTTTGCTATTGCAGCTGGTTAAAACTGTGTTAGCATCCGACCCCTGATTGGCTGCTACTTGGCAGGTACCAACGACAATGATCAAGCAGCGCACGCTCAAGAACATCATCCGCGCCACCGGCGTGGGCCTGCACACCGGCGACAAGGTGTACATGACCCTGCGCCCCGCGGCGCCCAACACCGGCATCGTGTTCCGCCGCACGGATCTCAACCCGCCGGTGGACATCCGTGCGCGCCAGGACAACGTCGGCGACACCCGTCTCTCCACCACGCTGGTGAACGGCGAGGTGCGCGTCGCCACGGTCGAGCACCTGCTGTCGGCGATGGCCGGCCTCGGCATCGACAACGCCTACGTGGACCTGTCGGCGCCGGAGGTTCCCATCATGGATGGGAGTGCCGGCCCGTTCGTGTTCCTGCTGCAGTCCGCCGGCATCGAGGAACAGAACGTGGCCAAGCGCTTCATCCGGATCAAGAAACCGGTGAAGGTGCAGGAAGGCGACAAGTGGGCCAGCTTCGAACCGTTCGAGGGCTTCAAGGTCGGCTTCTCGATCGAGTTCAACCATCCGATCATCAGCAAGCGCACCTCGCGCGCCGAGATCGACTTCTCCACCACCTCGTTCGTGAAGGAAGTGAGCCGCGCGCGCACCTTCGGCTTCATGCGCGACATCGAGATGCTGCGCGAACACAACCTCGCGCTGGGCGGCTCGATGGACAACGCCGTGGTGCTGGACGACTACCGCGTGCTGAACGAGGACGGCCTGCGCTACGAGGACGAATTCGTCAAGCACAAGATCCTCGATGCGATCGGCGACCTTTATCTCCTGGGCCATAGCCTGATCGGCGCCTACCACGCGCACAAGTCCGGCCACGAGCTCAACAACAAGCTGCTGCGCACCCTGATGGCCGACGCCACGGCCTGGGAAGAAGTCAGCTACCAGGACGATCCGGCCACCTCGCCGATCTCCTACGCCCATCCCGCCCAGGCGATCTGATCGCGCATAGTGCGGCCGTCAGCGGGCAAGAAACAGAAAGCCGCCGCATCTCACGATGCGGCGGCTTTTTTGGGTTTTTTTGAATGTGCAGCCATGGATGGCTGCCCGTTTGATTCAAGCGATCAGGACGATCGCAAAGGTACAACCATGGACGGCTGCCCATTTGATCCTGGCGATCAGGGCTGATCGCGAAGGCATTGCCGGTTCAGCGCGAGGGTTTGTCGGTTCCAGCCAGCGCGGCCAGCCTGCCGAACAGCTCCTGCCATTCGGGGTCGGCCGCGGCCGCGGCCGCGGCGCGCAGATGGATTGCGGCCGCGGCCGACAGCGTGCGCGTGCGCTCGGGTTCCAGCTCGACCCGCGGCAGCGGGCTCACCTTGACGCCAAGGGTCTCGGCACGGATGTCGAGGTGGCGGGCGGTCGCGAGAATCTGCGCCTGCAGCAGGCGCAGCCGCGTGGCCCAGGCAGGCGTGGAGGCGAGGAACAGCAGCCGCCCGCCGCGCAGGTTGGCGAAGCGCACCTCGTCGCGCAGCGGCATCGGCAAGGTCTGGCGCAGCGCACGATCCAGCGCATCCAGCGCGGCGGCCTTGCCGGCCAGCGTGGCAAAGGATCCGCAGGCGCCGAGTGCTTGCGGGCCGCGAGGGCGCGAGGCGGCGCGGGACATGATCCGACGGCTCCGGGTAGGGTCGATGTGTCGATGATACCTGCCGCAGGCCGCGCCCGCCGCTCTTGAATCCGCGTGCCGGCGCCGCCATGCCGGGAGATCGCCGGGGCCTTCGTCATGTCTGCCGTCCGGGCCCGTGTAGTAACATGCCCGTTTGGTTCGCGCCAAGGCGTGGCCCTCTGTCCTTGCCATCCGGAAGATCGATGCTCAACCGTGCCCTCACCAGCATTTTCGGCAGCCGCAACGAGCGCGTGCTGCGCCAGTTGTCGCGGATCGTGGCGCGCATCAATGCGCTGGAACCCGAGTTCGAGAAGCTGGACGATGCGGCACTGCGCGGCAAGACCGAGGAGTTCAAGCAGCGCGTCGCCGGCGGCGAAACGCTGGACAAGCTGCTGCCCGAGGCCTTCGCGGTGGTGCGCGAGGGCGCCAAGCGCGTGCTCGGCATGCGCCACTACGACGTGCAGCTGATCGGCGGCATGGTGCTGCACCAGGGCAAGATCGCCGAGATGCGCACCGGCGAGGGCAAGACCCTGGTGGCGACGTTGCCGGTGTACCTCAATGCGCTGGAAGGCAAGGGCGTGCACGTGGTCACCGTGAACGATTACCTGGCCCGCCGCGACTCGGCGCAGATGGGCAAGCTGTACAGCTTCCTCGGCCTCAGCACCGATGTGGTGTGGCCGGGCATGGATCACGCCGACAAGCACAAGGCCTACGCCGCCGACATCACCTACGGCACCAACAACGAGTTCGGCTTCGACTACCTGCGCGACAACATGGCGCTCAGCAAGGAGCAGCGTTACCAGCGCGGCCTCAACTACGCCATCGTCGACGAGGTGGACTCGATCCTGATCGACGAGGCGCGCACGCCGCTGATCATCTCCGGCCCGGCCGAGGATTCGCCGCAGCTGTACCTCGCGGTGAACAAGGTCGTGCCGCGCATGATCCGCCAGCAGGAGGAAGAGGGCGCCGGCGACTACTGGGTGGACGAGAAGCAGAAGCAGGTGCACCTGTCCGAGGACGGCATGCAGCATGCCGACGAGCTGCTGCGCGAGGCCGGCGTGATCAGCGCGGACAGCGGCCTGTACGACTCCAAGAACCTCGCCGTGGTGCACCACCTCAACGCCGCGCTGCGCGCCAACGCGATCTACCAGCGCGACGTGGACTACATCGTGCGCGACGGCGAGGTGGTCATCGTCGACGAGTTCACCGGCCGCACCCTGCCGGGCCGGCGCTGGTCCGACGGCCTGCACCAGGCGGTGGAGGCGAAGGAAGGCGTGCCTATCCAGCGCGAGAACCAGACGCTGGCGACGGTGACGTTCCAGAACCTGTTCCGCATGTACAAGAAGCTGTCCGGCATGACCGGCACGGCCGACACCGAGGCGTTCGAGTTCCAGAGCATCTACGGCCTGGAGGTGGTGGTGATCCCCACCCACAAGCCGATGATCCGCAAGGACAACGCCGACCTGGTGTTCCTCGGCCAGCAGGCCAAGTACAACTCGGTGATCGAGGACATCAAGGACTGCCACAAGCGCGGCCAGCCGGTGCTGGTGGGCACCACCTCGATCGAGGTGTCCGAGCTGCTGTCTGAACAATTGCGCAAGGCCCAGGTCGCGCACGAGGTGCTGAACGCGAAGCAGCACGAGCGCGAGGCGCACATCGTGGCTCAGGCTGGTGCGCCGGGGCAGGTGACGATCGCCACCAACATGGCCGGCCGCGGTACCGACATCGTGCTCGGCGGCAGCCTGGAGGCGGCGCTGGCCGCGCTGCCGGCGGAGGCGACCGAGGTCGACCGCGCCCGCGTCAAGGCCGACTGGAAGAGGCTGCACGAGCAGGTGCTGGCCGCCGGCGGCCTGCACATCATCGGCACCGAGCGCCACGAGTCGCGCCGCATCGACAACCAGCTGCGTGGCCGCTCCGGTCGCCAGGGCGATCCGGGTTCCTCGCGTTTCTACCTGTCGCTGGAGGACAACCTGCTGCGAATCTTCGGCGGCGAGGGCCTGATCCGCTGGATGAAGCGCTTCGGCATGAAGGAAAACGACGCGCTCGAAGACCGCATGATCAGCCGTCAGATCGAGAAGGCGCAGCGCAAGGTCGAGCAGCACAACTTCGACATCCGCAAGCATTTGCTCGAATTCGACGACGTCGCCAACGACCAGCGCAAGGTGATCTATCGCCAGCGCGACGAGCTGCTGGAAGGCGAGGACGTTTCCGCCACCGTGGCCGACATCCGCCACGATGTGGTCGAGAGCATCGTGCGCGAGCACGTGCCGCCGGACAGCATCGACGAGCAGTGGGACGTCCCCGGCCTCGACCGCGAGCTGGAAGGCAAGTTCGGCCTGGCGCTGGATCTGCCGCGCTGGCTCGAACAGCAGTCGGAGATCGACGCGGGGATGATCCTCGAGCACGTGCGCAGCGGGGTGGACGAGCTGTTCCAGGGCAAGGAGGCGCAGATCGGCGCCGAGACCATGCGCGCACTCGAGAAGCACATCATGCTGACCGTGGTCGACAACGCCTGGAAGGAACATCTGGCGAACATGGACTACCTGCGCCAGGGCATCTACCTGGTCGGCTATGCGCAGCAGGATCCGAAGCAGGCATTCAAGCGCGAGTCGTTCCGGCTGTTCTCCGACATGCTCGACCGCATCAAGGCCGAGGTGGTGCAGATGCTGGCGCGCATCCGCATCCGCAGCGAGGAGGAAGTCGCCGCGATGGAGGCCGAGCAGCAGCGTCTTGCCGAGCGCCTGCAGCGGCAGATGCTGGCCAGCGGCGGCGGCGCGCCCGACGCAGCGCTGGATGCCGATCCCGCCAGCGTGGCCGCCGGCGCCATGCACCTGCAGCAGCCCGACACGCCGCGCGTGGGCCGCAATGAACCCTGCCCCTGCGGCTCGGGCAAGAAGTACAAGCACTGCCACGGGCAGTTGGCCTGAGGCGAGACATGAAAAACCCCGCTCCGGCGGGGTTTTTCATGTCGGGTGCCCGCGTGGGGAGGCTTGCGTGGGGCTTCAGGTTTGTCCAGCGGAAATCAAAAGCCCGCGCCGTCTGTGTCGGGGGAAGCACTTCCTGTGCTTTCCCCGACTCGCCCCGCTTGGCCGATGGCCAACCGGGGCTCCGCTGCACGGCGGCCGCCGCGCAGCGTGTGATCCATCCATGGATCGGGGGACTGACAGGTAGCTGCGGCGACCTGTCAGTCCCCGCCGCCAGGCGGCCGCTTGCGGTGCGGCTCGGCGTCCACAGTGATGTACTGCGGCTCCTCGCTGTCCAACCGCAGCGCGGTGAGCTGGCCGCCCCACACGCAGCCGGTGTCGATCGCGTACACGCCGAGGCCTGCGAAGCGGCCCAGCGCCGACCAGTGGCCGCAGACGATGCGCGTCTCGCGCCGGCGCATGCCGGGTACCTCGAACCACGGATACAGCCCCGGCCGCTGGGTGCCGGGCTCGCCCTTGCCCTCGAAGTCGATGCGGCCGTTGACGTCGCAGTAGCGCATGCGGGTGAGCAGGTTGATCGTGGCGCGGTGGCGGTCCAGTCCCTGCAGGCGGCTGGACCAGCCGGCAGGACGGTTGCCGAACAGGTTCCTGAGGATGCGCGGATGGCGCGGGCTGGAGAGCTCGCGCTCCACTTCCTGCGCGGCCTTCTGCGCCTGGCGCAGCGTCCATTGCGGGGCAAGGCCGGCGTGGATCATGGTCCAGCCGAGCTGCTCGTCGTGATGCAGCAGCCTCTGCGAACGCAACCATTCGAACAGCACCGGCGCGTCGTCGGCGAACAGCACCTCGCGCAGCTCCGGGTTCACCTTGGCCTGGGCCTCCGGCTTGCGCAGCGCGATCGCCAGCAGGCTGAGGTCGTGGTTGCCCAGGGTGACCACGGATTGCTCGCGCAGGCCGTGGATCAGCCGCAGCGTGGCCAGCGACTCGCCGCCGCGGTTGACCAGGTCGCCGCAGAACCACAGCCGGTCCGCCGCCGGGTCGAAGCGCAGCTTGTCCAGCAGGCGTTGCAGTTCCGGGTAGCAGCCCTGCACGTCGCCGATTGCATAGGTGGCCATCCGTGTGCCGTCCGTCAGTGCAAGGTGCGCGGGATGGCGAGCGTGAAGCGCGGGATCGGCGCCTCGAAGCGGGTGCCGTCGTCGGCCAGCATCAGGTAGCTGCCGCCCATGGTGCCCACCGGGGTCTCCAGCACCGCGCCGGAGGTGTATTCGAAGTTGTCGCCCGGGCGCATCCACGGCTGCTCGCCCACCACGCCGTCGCCGCGCACTTCCTCCACCTTGCCGTTGGCGTCGATGATCACCCAGTGCCGGGTCAGCAGTTGCGCGGGCACGCTGCCCGCGTTGTGCAGCGTGATGGTGTAGGCGAACACGTAGCGGTTGTCGTCGGGGCGGGACTGGTCGGGGACGAAACGCGTCCGCACCTGCACATCGATCGTGTAGGGATGGTTTTCGCTCATGTGCCGATTGTAAGGCTTGCCGCGTCGCGCGTCGCCCGTGCGCGGCGGGATTCAGCGCGCGGCGAGGCGCTTGGCCAGTCGCACGAAATCCCCGGGCGCCAGCGTCTCGGCGCGTGCGCGGGGATCGACGTCGGCGCTGCGGATCGCCTCGGCATCGAGCAGCTGCCGCAGCGCGTTGGAGAGCGTCTTGCGCCGCTGGCCGAAGGCGGCCTTCACCACCGCGTGCAGCAGCTCGGGATCGGCATCATGGCGTTCGTGCGGCGCCAGCGGCACCAGCCGTACCACCGCCGAATCCACCTTGGGCGGCGGCCGGAACGCTTCCGGCGGCACCTCGAACAGCGGCACCACGCGGCAGGCCAGCTGCAGCATTACCGACAGCCGGCCGTACACCTTGCTGCCGGGTTCGGCAGCCATGCGGTCCACCACTTCCTTCTGCAGCATGAAGTGCATGTCCTCGATCGCCGCCGCATGCTCGACGCAGTGGAACAGGATCGGGCTGGAGATGTAGTAGGGCAGGTTGCCGGCGATGCGCAGGCGTTCCACGCCGTGGCGGTGCGCCAGCGCGGCCAGGTCCACCTTCAGCACGTCGGCCTGGATCACGGCCAGTTCGCCCACCTCGGCCGCGCGCGCCTTCAGCACGGGAATCAGGTCGGTATCCAGCTCGATCGCGGTGAGCGAACCGGCTGCGGCCAGCAGCGGCAGGGTCAGCGCGCCCTCGCCGGGGCCGATCTCGACCAGGAAGTCGCCGGCGCGCGGCGCGATCGCGCGCACGATGTCGTCGATGTAGCGGCGGTCGTGCAGGAAGTGCTGGCCGAAGCTTTTCTTGGGGCGGGCGGGGGCGTGGTTCATGGGGTGTATCGCGAGGGTGGCCCCTCACCCCAACCCTTTCCCCGGAGGGGAGAGGGAGCAGAGCGGACGGCGAGAGTCATGGCAAGTTTTGCGGCGGCGATCAGGCTGGCCGGGTCGGCGCGACCCGTGCCGGCCAGGTCCAGCGCGGTGCCGTGGTCGACCGAGGTGCGGATGAAGGGCAGGCCCAAGGTGAGGTTGACGGTGCGGTCGAAAGCTTCGCTCTTCAGCACCGGCAGCGCCTGGTCGTGGTACATCGCCAGCACCGCGTCGTAGCGCGCGCGTTGCGCGGGCACGAAGGCGGTGTCGGCAGGCAGCGGCCCCAGCAGATGCATGCCTTCGGCGCGCAACGCGTCCAGCAGCGGAACGATTGTGTCCAGTTCCTCGCGGCCCAGGTGGCCGCCTTCGCCGGCATGCGGATTGAGGCCCAGTACGGCGATGCGCGGCGCAGCGATGCCGAACTTCGCATGCAGTTCGGCATGCACGATGCGCAGCGTGCGCTCCAGCGCATCGCGCGTGATCGCGGCGGGCACGGCGCTCAAGGGCAGGTGCGTGGTGGCCAGCGCCACGCGCAACTCGGGGCTGGCCAGCATCATCACCACGTCGGCGCGGGTGCGTTCGGCGAAGTATTCGGTGTGGCCGCTGAAGCGGATGCCGGCCTCGTTGATCGAGGCCTTCTGCAGCGGCGCGGTGACCACGGCGGCATAGCGGCCGGCCAGGCAGCCGTCGGCGGCCTCGGCGAGCGTGGCAAGCACATGGTGCGCGTTGCGCGGGTCCGGCCGGCCGGGGACCTCAGCGACAGCCAGCGGCACGTGACGCACGCGCAGGCTGCCGGGCTCGCGCTGCTCGCGCGTCGCGCCATCGTCGTCGTCGAGGGTGACGGAAAGCCCGCAGCGCGCAGCGGCGCGGGCGAGCAGGTCGCGGTCGGTTATCGCCACCAGATCGGCGGCCAACGGCGTGGCGGCCAGTCGCGCTATCAGTTCCGGACCGATTCCGGCCGGCTCACCGGCGGTGACGGCGAGCCGTGGCAGCGCCATGCCGGGGCTCCCGGTCAGGAGGCTGCCGGCGTATTGGTGTCGTCGCGCAACGCGGGCACCAGCACGTTGATGTAGGCATTCGCACGCAGGTCGCGCAGGAAGTCGTCGTAGGCCTGCTCGGCCTTGCGGTTGCCGATCGCCTGGCGCGCCTGGTCGCGTTCCATCTGGGTGGTGAGGTCGCTCTGGCGGCTGCCCAGCAGCTGCAGGATGTCCCAGCCGTTGCCGGTCTGGAACGGCCGCGAGACCTCGTTCGGCTTGAGCTGGGCGAGCTGTTGCGCGATCGCGTTGCCCCAGGCGTCCTTGGCGAACCAGCCCATGTCGCCGCCGAGGTTGGCGGTGGTGTCGTCCTTGGAATTGTCCTTCGCGAGCTTGGCGAAGTCCGCATGCTTGTTGACGATCTGGTCGTACAGTTCCTGCGCCTTCTGCTGCGCCTGCTCGGGCGTCATCAGTTCGCTCGGCTTGAGCAGGATCTGCCGCGCGTGGTACTCGGTGACGATCTGCTTGGACGGCTCACGTTGGCCGATCAGCTTGATGATGTGGAAGCCGGTGGGACCGCGCAGCGCGGGGCTGACGTCGCCGGGCTTCATGTTGGCCACCGTGTCGGCAAAGGCCGGCGGGATCTCGTCCATGCGGCGCCAGCCGAGGTCGCCGCCGTCCAGCGCGTCGGATGCGTCGGAATAGCGGATCGCCGCGGCGTTGAAGTCCATGCCGCCCTTGATCGCGTTGATCGCCTGTTCGGCCTTGGCGGCGGCAGCCTGGATCGCGGCGGCGTCGGCACCGGAAGGGATGCTGATCTGGATGTGCGCCAGGTGCACCTCGCCGGCCTTGTAGCTGGGGCTGGCAAGCAGGTTGTCGATCTCGCTGTCGGTGACCGAGACCTGGTCGTGCACCACGCTCTGGTGAAGTTGCTGCACGGTGAGCTGGTCGGCCAGCTGCTGGCGGAACGCGCCGAAATCCTCGCCGCTGCGCTGCACCTCGGCGCGCAACTGGTCGGGGCTCATCTTGTTCTGCTGCGCCACCTCGGCCACCGCCTGGTCGACCTGGGCGTCGGAGACGTGCACGCCCTGGTCGTCGGCCTTCTGCAGCTGCAGCTTCATCAGGATCAACCGGTCCAGCACCTGCTGCTGCAGCACGTTCATCGGCGGCAGCTGGCCCGGCTGGCTGGCGTACTGCTGCTGGATCGAGCGCACGGCGTTGTCGAGCTCGCTTTGCAGGATCACGTCCTCGTTCACCACCGCGACGATGCGATCCAGCGACTGGGTCTGGCCGGCCGGTGCGGCGTTGGTGCCGGCATTGGGCAACAGCTGGGCCTGCGCGGGCAGCGCGAGCACGAGGGCGGGCAGGAGCAGTGCGAGGAATCGCTTCATCAGGGAGCAGCCGGAGGATGGATACAGCGGTTTATTGATAGCCGAGAATATCACGGTGCAGCAGCGGGTCGATCTGGCCGCCGGTCGAGCCGAGGCCCTTGAAGACGACTTCGAACATGATGGCGTTGTCGCGCAGGTTGGTCTGGCCCGGCGTCGTGGGCGGCGCGACGCCGTAGTAGCCCTGGTTCACGTAGCTGCGGTCGACCAGCCGCAGGGTGACGCAGCAGCTGTCGTATTCCACGCCGGCCAGTGCCTCGATCGTGCCCTTCAGCGGGTTGACCACGCCCTTGACCGGCTCCGCATACGTCCACGCGCCGATCAGGCGCCAGCGCTCGGACAGCGGGTAGACCGCCGAGACGCTGTATTGTTCCATCAGCCCGCGGCGGTAGCGGTAGGCGAAGTTGACCACCCCGTCCAGGCCCAGCCGCCCCTGCAGCTGCAGCATCGCCATGTCGGTGCGGCGGGTGTTCGGGCTCCACTGGTAGGAGCTGCTGGCGCGCCAGCGGTCGCTGAGCTGCAGGTCCAGCTGGGCCACGTAGGAGGAGCCGGACCAGTCGGTGGCCGGCGAAGACGTGTTCGCGCCGTTCGGCATCTGCACCCGCTGCGGGGTGAAGTAGCGGATCTGGCCGAAGCTGGCCGACAGACGCTCCACGCCGCCGTCGTCCAGCAGGCGGGTGGTGACGGCCGCGGTGAGGTTGTTCGCGTTCATCTGGCGATCGGCGCCGGAGAACTGGTTGGTGGAGAACAGCTGCCAGTAGTCGAACGACATCAGGCTGCTGTCGAACAGCGGCAGGTTGTTCTGGTCGCGGTAGGGCACGTACAGGTAGTACAGCCGCGGCTCCAGCGTCTGCGTGTAGTCGTGGCCGAACAGCGAAGTGTCGCGATCGAATACCAGCCCGCTGTCCACGCTTACGATCGGCAGCGAGCGGCTCGGCGACTTCTGCGTGAACGGCGTCGTCGTGCCACTGCCCAGCAGGCCGTAGTAGCCGTAGTTCTGGTAGCCGTTGCTGAGCTGGTAATCGGTATATCGCCAGGCCACGCGCGGGCGCACGAACCAGCCCGGTGCGCCGAAATCCGCGGCGGCGAACGGTTCGATGTCCTCGCGGCTGCCTTCCACGGCCCCCGGCTTGCGGAATGCCACGAACTGGTTGGCCATGCCGAATTCCAGCCAGCGGTTCAGCGGCAGGTCCAGGTTGAAATTGGCGTTCGGCAACTGCCGGTAGGGCAGCGACGCGTCGGTGAGGAACGGGTTCATGTTCTGGTAGGCGGTGCCGCCCACCGAGGCGTTCCACAACGCATCGCCCCACTTGCCACCACCGGCGACAGTGGCGGTGGACCCGAGGATGTAGACCGGCGCGCCACCGAACTGGTTGCCGAAGTCGTAATAGAAGTTGTTGTCCGAACTGCGGTCGATCGATGTGCTGAAGTTCCAGCTTCCCCACAGGTGGGTGGTGTCGTTGACGGTGTAGCGGTAGCGGTTCGTGCCCGCGGTATTGGCGGTGGTGCCGGGATCGGTGGGGCCGTGGTCGTTCGGCAGGTACTGCACGTCCAGCGTGCCGCTGCTGCCAGGCAGCATGTAGCGGAATTCGGTGTCCAGCATGAAGCCGCGGGTGCTGTAGACGCGCGGGTCCAGCGTGGCGTCGTAGTTCGGCGCAAGGTTCAGGTAGTACGGCGTGCTGAGAAAATAGCCCGAGCGGCTGCTGTGGCCGAAGGTCGGGTACAGGAAGCCGGTCATGCGCCGGTTGTCCACCGGGAAACTGAACCAGGGCAGGTAGATCAGCGGCACGCTGCCGACGCGGAAGGTGGCGTCGCGCGCCACGCCGCGGCCGGTTTCCTTGTCGACGCTGATCGACTTGCCGCGGAACTCCCACAGGTGGTGGCCCACGTCGCAGGTGGAATAGGTGGCCTGCGAGTAGCGGGTGCGGTCGGCGTCGAACATCTGCGCCTTGCTGGCCGTGCCGTTGCCGCGCGAATCCAGCATCTGGTAGCGCACGTCGTCGGCGATGCCGGTGCTGGCGTCGTTGTTGCCGCGGGCGTGGCTGGCGGCCAGCAGCTGGCCGGCGTCCTGGTAGCGCACGTTACCGCGCGCGTCGTAGTCGGTGGTGTCGTCGTTGTAGTCGGCCGTGTCCGCCTGCAGCCGTTGATCGGCGCGCTCCATGCGCACGTCGCCGGCGAGGTGGTAGACGGTCTGGTTGGAGCTGTCCACGTGCTGCGCGGTCACGTAGGTGTTGCTGGTATCGCGCAGGCTGCTGTCGCGGCTCAACGCGGGGTCGTAGAACTCCAGCATCGCGTTGGGACGGCACATCGCGTAGTTGTACGGGCGCGGCGCGCAGTGGAAGGAGCCCAGCGGACAGACCTGCTCGCTGCCGTCCAGCGAACTCTTGCGGTGCTGCCCCAGGCTGCTGCCCATGGCTTCGACCGGGCCGCCGACCAGGGCAAGCGCGGCGGCGACCGCCAGCAGGCGTCGTGGGGGGAGCTTGCGCATCACAATGGGAGCCCTGCGGTCGTGAGGTTCGTAAAATTAGCAGAAACACCCCACATCAGGCAGACGCAGGGGCTGCGGTACGCACGAGGATTCAGTCATGAGCGAACCCGGTCTGACCAGGGGCGGGGCGGAATGCTGCGCCGAGCTCGGTCCCGGGCAGTACGCGGGGTACCGCGGTTCGGCCACCAAACCGCCAATCAGCGGCAAGCGGTGCCGCCGGCGCGCCACCGGCACCTGCGTCTGCATCGCCGGCCGCAGCGTGTCGCTCGGCTCGGACAACAAGTACGACTTTCGCTGGCGCTGGATTTCGTGGTGGCGCGGAGACGGCATTGGAACGGCTTCAGCCGCGATTCGTTACCGGCCGGTCGCGGCTGAAGCTGCTCCTACTCCATCAGCGCCTCGACATGCGCCGCCGCGCTGGCCGCCAGCGCGGCGAGGTCGTAGCCGCCTTCCAGCGTGGAAACCAGCCGGCCGTCGGCGTGCCGGTTCGCCAGCTCGACCAGCTTGGCGGTGATCCAGGCGTAGTCCTCGCTGCCGAGGCACAGGTTGGCCAGCGGGTCGCGCTGGTGCGCGTCGAACCCCGCCGAGACCAGCACCAGCTGCGGCTTGAACGCGTGCAGCCGTGGCAGCAGATCGCCCTCCCACAGTTCGCGGAACAGGTAGGGGCCGTCGCCGGCCGACAATGGCCGGTTGAGCATGTTGCCGACGCCACGTTCATCCGGGCCGCCGCTGCCCGGGTACAGCGGCATCTGGTGGCTGGAGGCGAACAGCACGCGCGGCTCGCGCCAGAAGATGTCCTGCGTGCCGTTGCCGTGGTGCACGTCGAAGTCGGCGATCGCCACGCGTTTCAGCCCGTGTGCCGCCAGCGCATGCGCCGCGGCCACCGCCACGTTGTTGAACAGGCAGAAGCCCATCGCCTGTTCGCGGGTGGCGTGGTGACCGGGCGGGCGCACCGCGCAGAAGGCGCGGCGCACGTGGCCCTCGCCAAGCACGGCGTCCACCGCCGCCACCGTGGCACCCGCGGCGCGCAAGGCCGCCTCGGCGGAGCCGGGCGACAGCACGGTGTCCTCGTCCAGCCGCTGCACCTGACCCACCGGCATGGCGGTGAGAATGCGATCGACATGGGTGACGTCGTGCACGCGCAACAGCTGCTCGCGGTTGGCGCGCGGCGCCTCGACGCGGTCCAGCGCGGCGTAGCGGTCGTGGTCGAGTACGCGCAGCACGGCGGCGAGCCGCGCCGGCGATTCGGGGTGACCGGGGCCGTTGTCGTGCCCCAGGCAGGCGGGATGGGTGTACAGCCGCAGCATGCGGCGGATCTACTTCGCGGCGGGCTTGCGCCGCCGCTCGTGCTGCCACAGCACCTCGCCGTGGCCGCCGGCGCGCGCCAGCACCCGGGAGAGCACGAACAGCAGGTCGGAGAGGCGGTTGAGGTAGTGCTGCGCCTGTGGCCGCACCTCGGGTTCCGCGTGGCGCAGCGTGATGACTTCGCGTTCGGCACGGCGGCATACGGTGCGCGCGAGATGGCAGCAGGCCGCAGCCATGCCGCCGCCGGGAAGGATGAATTCCTTCAGCGGCGGCAACGGTTCGTTGAACGCGTCCAGCACGGCTTCCAGTCGCGCGATGTCGGCGTCCTCGATCATCGCCATGCCGGGGATGCACAGCTCGCCGCCAAGGTCGAACAGCTCGTGCTGCACCTGGGTCAGCGCCTCGCGCACCGCTGAGTCCACACCCGCGCAGGCCAGCACCATGCCGATCGTGCTGTTGAGCTCGTCCACCGTGCCGTAGGCGGCCACGCGTGGCGAATCCTTGGCGACGCGCGAGCCGTCGCCGAGGCCGGTGCTGCCGTCGTCGCCGGTGCGGGTGTAGATCCTGGAGAGGCGGTTGCCCACGTCAGTGCTTGGCGTGAGCACCGCGTTGCGACAGGTGCGAAAGCTGGGTCGCCAGCGCATGCACCACCGCGCCCAGCCCCACGTAGAGGGCGGTGCCGGTGAGGAAGGGCAGGTACCAGTCGCCGAGATTGCCGAACCACGCGCCGAAGCTGCGCGGCGCCGGCACGCTGGCGCTGATCCAGTAGAAGCTGCCGTTGGAGATCAGATAGCAGGCACCCTCGGCGACCAGCAGCGCGGCAATGGCGAGACCGAGCGTGCGCAGGCTCAGGCCCGACTGGCGCTTCGCCAGCCAGCTGCCGCCCAGCCACAGCGCGCCGTAGGACGGCAGCAGAAACCAGTAGGCGGGCGATACGCAGTAGTGGCTCCAGAAGTCGATGCCCTGACCCGTGATCACGAGGTAATCCGCCAGCACTGCTTCCGCCATCAGCAGCGGAAAGGCCCAGCGACCCTGGCCACGCAGCCAGAAACCGGCGAGGAAGAACACGCCCCACGAGGCATCCCACAGCGCGTGGTGCAGCAGCGAAGGATGGATGCGGGTGACGCCCATCACCAGGGCCAGGCCCAGGAAGATGGCCAGGCGTCGGGTCGTAGTGGTTGCCATGTGTACTCCGTGCAGCTCGGCGGGATTCAAGCGCGCAGTTTATCCCAATGTGCCCGGCCCGATGCGGTCACGGCATGCCGGCGCGTATCATCCGGTGCATGAATCCCTCCGCATCCCCTGCCGCGGGTGGCGTGCTGATCGTCGGTGGCGGCCTGGTCGGCGCCAGCCTCGCCATCGCGCTGGACGCTGCCGGCATCGCCGCCACCCTGGTCGAGGCCGCCGCGCCGCGCACCGATGCCCAGCCCAGCTACGACGAGCGCAACCTCGCGCTGGCCCGCGCCACAGTCAACGGCCTGGCCGCGATCGGCGTGTGGCCGCATGCCGCGGCGCAGGCCACGGCCATCCGCCACATCCACGTCAGCCGTGCCGGCGAATTCGGCAGCGCGCGCATCGATGCGGCGAAACACGGCGTCGACGCACTGGGCTGGACCCTGCCCGCCCGCGAACTGGGCGCGGCCCTGCTGCGCCGGCTGGACGCCTGCACGCGGTTGACCCGGCTCGCGCCCGCGAAGCTGGAATCACTGGAGGCACAGCCGCAGGGCTGGCGGGCCCGCATCCGCGGCGAAGACGGAGAACGCGTGCTCGATACCGCCTTGCTGGTGGGGGCCGACGGCACCGAATCCTTTGTGCGCAGCCAGCTCGGCATCGAAGCCGTTCGATGCGACTACGAGCAGACCCTGTTCGTGGCCACCGTCACGCCCGAGCGGGCGCATGCGAATCGCGCATTCGAGCGTTTTTCCGACGAAGGTCCGGTGGCCTTGCTGCCGCTGGCCGAGGGACGCTGCGGGCTGGTGCTCACCGTGCCCGCGGAACAGGGCGGCGCCGTCGCCGCATTGGACGACGCCGGCTTCGTCGCACTGGCACAGCAACGCTTCGGCTGGCGGCTGGGTCGCCTCACGCGACCCGGCAAGCGCCATCCCTATGTGATACAGCGCGTGGCCGCGCAGCGCCTCGCCGGTCCGCGCGCGGTGCTGGTGGGCAATGCTGCGCAGACCGTGCACCCGATCGGCGCGCAAGGCTTCAATCTTGGCTTGCGCGATGCGCTGACCCTGGCCGAGTTGGTCGCCGCCGCGGACGATCCGGGCGCGCCCGAACTGCTGGAGCGCTACGCCGCGCGCCGCGCCCCCGATCGCGAAGGCACCATGGCGATGAGCCACGGCCTGGTGCGCCTCGCCTGTCTCGAACAACCGATGCTCGCGCCGCTGCGTTCGCTGGCGCTGCTGGCCCATGATCGGCTGGCGCCGCTGCAGGATCGCGTGGCCCGGCACGGCATGGGCTTCCGCGGCGAACCGCCGCACGCGGTGCTGGAGCGCCTGCCATGAGCGGTACGCACCATGCGCCGCGCCGCGGCCCCGCGCTGGACATCGCCGTGGTCGGTGGCGGCATGGTGGGCGCGGCCGCCGCGCTGGCGCTGGCGAAGGCCGGTTTCGCCACTGCGCTGCTGGAAGCGCACGAACCCAAGCCGTGGCATGCCGCCGACGAGGTGGATCTGCGCGTGGTGGGCCTGGCGCCCTCATCCGTCGCCTTGCTGGACGACTTGGGCATCTGGACGTCCATACGGGAATCGCGTTCCGGGCCCTACGCGCGCATGCATGTGTGGGATAGCGAAAGCGGCGCGGCCATCGATTTCGATGCCGCCGACGAAGGCCGCGACCTGCTCGGCCATATCGTCGAGAACAGCCTTGTGCAGTGGGCACTGTGGCGGGCGCTGGACGGCGCCGGCGGCAGCTCCAGCGCATCCGGCAATCGCTCCTTGCATTGCTCTGACTCCGGCATCCCTGCCGTCGCCTGCGCCCGCAGCACTGGCACATCCATGTGCGGCGTGCGCCGCCTGTGCCCCGCGGAAGTGCGCGGCATGGAGGCGCGCGAGGATCGCGTGACGCTGGAACTGGCCGACGGCGAAAGCCTGTCCGCGCGCCTGGTGGTGGCCGCCGACGGCGCCGCCTCGCCGTTGCGCGGCATGGTCGGCATCGCCACCCGCGGCCGCGACTACGCGCAGCGCGCGGTGGTGGCGCACATGGCCACCGAGCGGCCGCATCGGCAGACGGCCTGGCAGCGCTTCCTGCCCACCGGTCCGCTGGCGCTGCTGCCGCTGGCGGACGGGCGCAGCTCCGTCGTGTGGTCGCTGCCAGAAGTTGAGGCACAGCGCGTGCTGGCCCTGGACGATGCGGCTTTTCTGCAGGAGCTGGGCGTGGCCAGCGATTTCCGGCTGGGCCGCATCCTGTCCACCACGAAACGCGCCGCATTCCCGCTCCGGCTGCAACTGGCCGGGACCTACCAGGCCGAACGCTTCGTGCTGCTCGGCGATGCCGCGCACGTGGTGCATCCGCTGGCCGGGCAGGGCGTGAACCTGGGCTTGCGCGACGTGGCCGAGCTGCGCGACGTGCTGGCTGCCGCACGCGACGCGGGCGGCGACTTCGCCGCAGCCCACGTGTTGCGCCGCTACGCGCGCCGTCGGCGCAGTGCCGACACGCTGGACGCGCGCGGCTTCGACACGTTGGCGCGCATCTATGCGTGGCAGTCGCCGCCGCTGGTCGCCGCGCGTGGCCTCGGCGTGCGCCTGCTCGATCGGTTGGCGCCATTGAAACGCCACCTGGCGGAGCATGCCGCCGGGCTTTGAGTTTTTCTCCTCCCCCTGCGGGGCAGGGGGAGGTTGGGAGGGGGCGAGGCTTTTCGGTTGACTCGAAAGGCACACCTCCCCAACCCTTTCCTGCATTCAGGGGAGGGAGTCCACGCCGCCTGGAGGAATCGTCATGCGTCTCGCCCGTTGCTGCAGTGTGCTGTTGCTCTCCATGTTCGCCTTCGCCGCGCAGGCGAAGATGGTGCATCGCCCGGTCGAATGGACGCAGGGCGGTGTCCGCTTCCACAGCGTGCTGGTCTACGACGACGCCGGCAGCGCGAAGCGCCCTGGCCTGGTGATGGTGCCGAACTGGTTCGGCGTGAACGACGAGGCGATCAAGAAGGCCGAGATGATCGCGGGCAAGGACTACGTGATCCTGCTCACCGACATGTACGGCGCGAACGTGCGCCCGCAGCTGGACAACGCCGAGCAGGCGCAGGCCGCAGTGAAGCCGCTGTACGCGAATCGCGGACTGATGCGCTCGCGCGTCAACGAGGCCCTGGCCCAGCTCAAGGCGCAGGCGAAGGATGCGCCGATCGACACCGCGAGATTGGCCGCGATCGGCTTCTGCTTCGGCGGCGCGGCCGTGCTCGACCTCGCCCGCAGCGGTGCAGATGTCGCCGCCGTGGTGTCCTTCCACGGCGACCTCTCCACAGACGATGCTTCGATGGCAAAGCACATCAAGGCACGCGTGCTGGCGATGAACGGCGCCGATGACACGTGGACGATGAAGGACGCCGACAAGTTCATGGACGAGATGCGCCAGAGCCCCGCCGACTGGCAGTTCGTGGTGCTGGGGCATGCGGTGCATTGCTTCACCGAGGTGGGTGAGAACTCGCCTGGCTGCAGGTACGACGCGAAGGTGGCGGCCCGTTCGTATGGGTTGATGCGTGCGTGGTTGCGGGAGGCGTTTGCGGGGCGGGATTGATCGCTGCCTTGTGGTTGGCTTGTTGCGAGTTTTAGAGCGGTTTCGTGCGCCCTTCGGGCGCCCGAGCTACTTCTCTTTTGCTTGTCCAAAAGAGAAGTAGCCAAGAGAAAACGACACCCCGGTTGGCGCTTGCCGTCCATCCATGGACGGAAAGTCCGTGAGGCGTGGCCGGGCTTTTCGAGCGGGCATCGGGCAACTGCTCCTGCGTTGCCTCAACTCGGGCATCCATGCCCTCGCCTGCCCGCGCGAAAAGGCGAGGCCATCTATGGCCTCGCCCGCTGCGCGGCCTTGTCGCCCCCACCTCACCGCCGCCCAGGGGCCCCGAAGAGCAGGCGCGCGTCGTGCGCGCCAGAAGCAACAGCCAAAGCGCGGCGAACTCGCAGCTCTATCTTCTGCTTTTGCTCTTGTTCCTGGCTTCTGCGCGCCGGGAGCGCGCTGCTCTACCGGGGCCCCTATGGCGCGGCGGGCGGGTGGAGGAAAGCCTGCAGGGTGGCCGGCAGGGATGCCGGCCAGTTTTTCGCCAGCACAGGATGTGCTGTCGAAAAACCCCGTAACCCGCCCGCGCACCCGCAAGGCAGGATGCCTGGAGGGCGCGCCATCGGGGTGGCCTCTCTTTGGGTTACTTTTCTCTGGCCACGCAGAGAAAAGTGACTCGGGCGCCGCAGGCGCTCGAAACCGCTTTGATGCAGCGAGAATCACATGCCCGGCCGCAAGGCCGAGAAAAAACTCAGCGCCCGGTGACGCGTTCCGCATCCAGCTCATCCGGCGGCACCACCGGCGCGTCCGGATGGGCGTGCGCTTCCAGTTCGGCGGCCTCCACCGAAGGCGTGCGCCAACCCGACTTCACGCCCCAGACGTAGAACACGAAGCCGATCGCCGCGACCACCGCGAGGTCCCAGCCGTAGGGCAGGTAGCCCTTGCCGCCGAAGGTGGTGCTGCCGGCCCAGGAGACGAAGGCGACCACGGGCAGGTAGACGACCAGCCACCACGCGCCATGGAGATGGTGCTTGAAGGTTGCCATCAGCGATGTATCGCTGCGCATACGAAAGATGGGGATGACAATAGTGAACATCACCCACGCATACAAAAAGCCAGCGAAGAGAAAAATGGCGAGGGCGTTGGACGATGTGTATGGCGAATAGATGTAGACGGCACCTGCGAGCACGAACAGAAAAAGGGTTGGCGCGATGGTGCTCATAAGCAGGATCATTCGCTCAAGCGGCTTGAAGAAGTCGTCCGCCATCGTCTGGAAATAAAAGTACACCGGCAGCGCCACGACCATCAGCAGGATGATCTCGCCGGTCAGCGGCCACTTCGCCCAGTACAGCAGCTCGGTGGACATCACGAAGGCGATGCCGGCGAGCACGGGCAGGCCGGCCAGGCGCAGCGGGCGGTGCAGGCCGGGCGCGGTGCGGCGCAGGGTCATCACGCTGACCGGGCCGGTGAGGTAGGAGATGATCGTGGCCACCGAGATCACCGCGGCCAGCGTGCCCCAGCCGCGGAAGAAGAACAGGAACAGGAAGGACACCACCAGGTTCACCCACATCGCCGGGCGCGGCACGCCCCACTTGGGGTGCACGCGGCCGAGGATCTTCGGCAGCGTGCCGTTGCGCTCCATGCCGTAGAGCATGCGCGCGGTGGTGGCGGTGTAGGTCATGCCGGTGCCGCTGGGGCTGATCACCGCGTCGACGAACAGCAACGTGGCCAGCCACTGCAGGCCCAGGATGATCGCGAGGTCGGCGAACGGCGAGCTGAAGTTGATGCCGTGCCAGCCCACGTTGGCCAGCATCTCGCGCGGCACCGCGCCGATGAAGGACACCTGCAGCAGCACGTAGATCACCGTGGCCAGCACGATCGAGCAGACGATCGCGAACGGGATGCTCTTGCCCGGGTTGTGGGCCTCGCCGGCGAGGTTCACCGGGCTCTGGAAGCCGTTGAAGCTGAACACGATGCCGGCGATCGCCACCGCCGTGAGCACCGAGGCGAAGTCGATGGCGTGCACCTCGCCATGGATGCCGACGCTGAAGTTCTCGGGGTGGAACCCGCTGGCGATCAGCAGCACCGCGGTGAGCGCGGGGATCACCAGCTTGAACAGGGTGATCGCGGTGTTCGAGCGCGCGAACAGCTTCACGCTCCAGAAGTTCAGCAGGAAGTACGCGATCACCAGTGCAGCGGCGATGGCCAGGCCGGCGGCGCTGAGTTCGCCGTGGCCACCCGGTGCCTGGTGGTAGAGATCTTTGGCCCAATCCCACTTCCACGAGGACATGTACTGCGCCGAGGCCTCGGCCTCCACCGAGATCACGGAGACGATCGCGATCCAGTTGGCCCACGCCGCGATGAAGCCCACCAGCGAACCATGCGAGTAGTGGCCGTAGCGCACCATGCCGCCGGATTCGGGGAACATCGCCCCGAGTTCGGCATAGGTCAGCGCGATGAACAGGATGATCACCGCGCCGATCACCCAGGCCCAGATCGCGCCGGGGCCGGCGATCTGCGCCGCGCGCCAGGCGCCGAACAGCCAGCCGGAGCCGATGATCGAACCCAGACCGGTGAGCATCAGGGCGAACGGGCCGACGTCGCGGCGGATCGAGCTGCTGGAAGACATGGAAACTCCTGAAAGCGCGCGTCGCGCATCCCCGAAAGGGGTCGATGGTTGCAGACGCAGGCCCCTGATGTCACCCACCACAGGTCATGCCGGTGCGGCGAGGCGTGCTGCGTTGGCCCCATCTTCCCCATGCGGCAACGCCGCATGGGGAAGATGGTTGGGGTGAGGGGAGCTCTTGCATCAGCACTCGATCACGTTCACCGCCAGACCGCCGCGCGAGGTCGAGGCCGGGTCAACATGCGTTGAAGCGCATGTTGATCCGGTCGAGGGCGAGCCGTGAACCGGCGAGCGGAGAAATGGCAGAGCCGACCTCGCGCCTAGCACCCGATCACGTTCACCGCGAGGCCGCCGCGCGAGGTCGAGGCCGGGTCAACATGCGTTGAAGCGCATGTTGATCCGGTCGAGGGCGAGCCGTGAACCGGCGAGCGGAGAAATGGCAGAGCCGACCTCGCGCCTAGCACTCGATCACGTTCACCGCCAGACCGCCGCGCGAGGTCTCCTTGTACTTGTCCTTCATGTCGCGACCGGTGTCGCGCATGGTCTTGATCACCTTGTCGAGGCTGACGCGGTGCTTGCCGTCGCTCTTCAGCGCCATGCGGCTGGCGTTGATCGCCTTCACCGAGCCCATCGCGTTGCGCTCGATGCAGGGGATCTGCACCAGGCCGCCGATCGGGTCGCAGGTGAGGCCGAGGTTGTGCTCCATGCCGATCTCGGCGGCGTTTTCCACCTGGTGGATGCTGCCGCCCAGCGCGGCGGTGAGGCCGCCGGCGGCCATCGAGCAGGCCACGCCCACTTCGCCCTGGCAGCCGACTTCGGCGCCGGAGATCGAGGCGTTCTCCTTGTAAAGGATGCCGATCGCGGCGGCGGTGAGCAGGTAGTCGATGATGCCGTTCTCGTCGGCCTTAGGGCAGAAGCGCAGGTAGTAGTGGCCGACCGCGGGCACGATGCCGGCGGCGCCGTTGGTCGGCGCGGTGACCACGCGGCCGCCGGCGGCGTTCTCCTCGTTCACCGCCAGCGCGTAGAGGTTCACCCAGTCGAGGATGGTCAGCGGGTCGCGCAGCGCGGCTTCCGGCGCGTTGCGCAATTCCTCGGCCATCGCCGGCGCGCGACGGGTGACCTTCAGGCCGCCGGGCAGTACGCCGGGCGAACGCAGGCCGCGGTTGACGCAATCCTGCATGGCCTTCCAGATGATGAGCAGGCCGGCGCGGGTCTCCGTCTCGGGGCGCCACACGGCTTCGTTCGCCAGCATCAGCTGGGCGATGGTCAGATGATGCTTTTCGCACAGCGCCAGCATCTGGTCGCCGGTGGAGAACGGATAGGGCTGCTCGGTGGTGTCGGCGACGATGCGGTCCTCCGCCGCCTCGTCGGTGTTGACCACGAAACCGCCGCCCACCGAGTAGTAGTCGCGGGTGGCCAGCTCGTTGCCGTCGGCGTCGTAGGCGGAGAAGCGCATGCCGTTGGTGTGGAACGGCAGCTTCTGGCGCTTGTTGAACACCAGGTCGGCCTTCTCGTCGAACGCGATCTCGCGCTTGCCGAGCACGCGGATGCGGCCGGACTTGCGGATGCGCTCGAGGATGCCGGGAATCGCGTCGGCATCGACCGTGTCCGGATGCTGGCCCTCGAAGCCCAGCAGCACCGCCTTGTCGGTGCCGTGGCCGCGGCCGGTCATCGCCAGCGAGCCGTACAGCTCGGCGCGCACGCGCGCCACGCGGTCCAGCACGCCCTTCTCCTCCAGCCAGCGCTCGGCGAAGCGCGCCGCGGCGCGCATCGGCCCCACCGTGTGCGAGGAGGACGGCCCGATGCCGATCTTGAACAGGTCGAATACGCTGACGGCCATGATGCGCTGCGAATGGGAAAGGGAAGCCGCTATTCTACGCGGGCACTTTCCCATCCGCAGGCGCATGCCCGATCTCGTCCTCTACCAGCGCGACTACTGCCACCTGTGCGACCTGGCATTGGCGGTACTGGCCGAGGCGCAGGCGCCGGAGTTCGACAGCGTGTGGGTGGATGATGCGCCGGCGCTGGAGGCGCGCTACGGCACGCGCGTGCCGGTGCTGCGCGACGTGCGCGACGGCCGCGAGCTGGACTGGCCGTTCGACGCGGCGGCGGTACAGGCGTTTCTCGCCGCCGCCTCGTAGGAGCGCACCCTGTGCGCGATGGTTCCGGCGTATCGATCGGAGCAAAAGACTATCGCGCACTGGGTGCGCTCCTACAGGCCCATCATTTCGCCACCAGCACCAGGTGCGCGTGCACCTTCACGTCGGCGCCGATCACGGAGGTATCGGCGTAGTCGCCGCCGCCCACCCCGAAGTCGAGGCGCTTGAGCGAGCCGTCCACGTCGAGCGTGGCGTTCTTCCCTTGCGGCTTGAAGTCCACCGTCAGGCTCACCGGCTTGGTGACGCCGCGCAGGGTCAATTGGCCGTCGGCGACCACCTTGCCGCCCACGTTGCGGAAGCCGGTGGTGACGAAGTGCGCGCTGGGGTACTGCGCCACGTCGAAGAAGTCCTTGCCGGGCAGGGCGGACTGCTGATCCTTGTCGCTCACCGCGACGCTGGCCGTGGTCACGGTCACGTCGAACTTCGACTGTGCCAGCCGGGCGGGGTCATAGCTGATCGCGGCGTGCCACTGCTTGAAGCTGCCGTCGAAGCTGGCGCCCTGGAAGCTGCCGGTGAAGCCCAGCGTGCTGGCCGGCTGCACGGTGTAGCCGGCAGCCAGCGCGGCGCCGGGCAGGGCGAGTGCAAGCAACGCGGTGGCGGCGAGATGTCGAATCTTCTTCATGGGCGTTCTCCTGCTCGGGTCTTGTCACTGCGCAGCTTGCCGAACGGCAGCATGCGCCGCAGCACGTCGTCGCCGTCGAGCACGTGGTGCTTCAGCGCGGCGCCCGCGTGCGCCACCAGCACCAGCACGAGGAACCAGAACAGGTATTCGTGCACCGAGTGCGAGATATGGCGCAGCGCGTCGTTCTTCGCAACGAGGCCCGGCAGGTTGAACAGCTTGAAGAACTGCAGCGGCTTGCCGGTCACCGAGTTGAACCACCAGCCGCTCACCGGGATGGCCAGCGCCAGCAGGTAGAGCAGCGCGTGGGTGGCGCGCGCGGCCCATTGCTGCCAGCGCGGCGCAGGCAGCTCGCGCGGCCGGCCGTCCGGCCAGCGCCAGGCCAGGCGCAACAGCATCAATGCCAGCACGGTGAGGCCGATCGACTTGTGCAGCGCCAGCCAGTTGATCTTCTGCATCGGGTTCGATGCCAGGTCCATGCACAGGCCGAACACGCCGTTGCCCAGGATGGCCAGCGCCACGATCCAGTGGAGGGACTTGGCGATACCGCCCCAGTGGCGGTCGTCGCTGCGCAGCTTCATGGGGTGTCCTTGGTGGCAGGGGTGTCGTTGGAAGAATGATCGTCGCGGATCGCTTCCAGTTCCATCCACACCGACACCTGATGGCCGATCGAGTTCGGAAAGGCGGTGATGCCGAAGTCGGTGCGGTCCAGGCTGGCGGTGGCCGAGAGGCCGGCGACGGTGTGCAGGCCGTAAAGCGTGCGGGCCACGCGATTGAGGTGGAACGGGATGGTCAGCGGGCGGCTCACGCCGTGCAGGGTGAGCGTGCCGTGCAGCACGCCGTGGCTGGCATCGGTGCGTTCCACCGACTGGCTGACGAAATGCGCCTCGCGGTATTGCGCGCAATCCAGCAGGGCGTGCCCGCAGACCGCCTTGTCCCAGCCGGTGTCGCCCATGTCCACGCCGGCCAGATCGATGTCGAGTTCCGTGCTCGCATGGCCCAGGTCGTCCGGATCGAGGCGCAACCAGCCGCGGGCGATGTGCAGCCGTCCGAACGGCCGCGAATAGCCGTCGTGGTCGATGCTGAAGACGATCTGGCTGTGCACGGTGTCGTAGCGGTACTCGTGCGCGCCGGCGAATGCGGCCATGGCCGGTACGGCCAGCAACAGCAGCAACCAGCGTATGGGGCGCGCGCGGGACATGCGGCGAAGTCTGGAGGATCGCCGATGCGGATGCCAGTGGTGACGCTCGAACACTGTGTTCGTGTCGGATGACGGCGCTTCAAGCATGGTTGCGCCTTGCGCCCAGCCGTGGCGCGCTCGCGCGACCATCCGGGTTTTGGCATGATGCCGGAGGGCAGGGGAGACGTCATGCTTGCATCGCTCATGCTGGGGCTGGTCTTGTCGGCCGTCGCGCCAACCGCTGCCGCCGGTGACACAGGACATGCGAATGCCAGGGCGGACAAGATCGCGGCCGGTGAGCTGCTTCCCACGCCGCAGTTTCGTCATTACGGCCAGGCTTCCGGAGTGCCCTCCGGTGCGGTCTACGCCATTGCGCAGGATCGCAACGGCATCATGTGGTTTGGCTCGGCCGAAGGCCTGGTTCGCTACGACGGCGTCGGCTTCAAGGTGTTCAGCCATTCGCCGGCGAATCCGGATTCGCTCCCTGCGGACCAGGTCTATGCCTTGTACGTCGATCGCGACAATCGCATCTGGATGGGGGGACTCACCAGTGGCCTGATTGTCTACGACCAGCGCGACCGTCGCTTCCGCCAGTGGACGCACGATCCGAAGAAGCGGGACAGTCTCGCCGGTGATGAGGTCTGGAGCATTGCACAGACTCCGGATGGTGCGCTGTGGGTGGCCACGCAGGCTGGGCTGGATCGTTTGCGGCCGGGTCACGACGGCTTCGACCACATCGTCTTGCCGGTGACGGAGGGGGCACGCACCGCAAGCGCGGCGGCGCGCGCCTTGCTGACCGACGCCGATGGCAGGCTCTGGATAGGTGCCAGCGGTGGGTTGTTCGTTCGTGAGCCGGATGGAAACATCCATGCCGTGCCGGTAGCTGCCGGTTTCCACGGCGACCTGCACAAAATCTGGCGAATCCAGGGGCGCCCCGGCGAGATTCGCGTATCGGCTTTCAACGGCCTGCTGATGATCGGCAAGGATGGCGTTGCACGGCCGTTCGCAGGCGAACGCCTTGCGGCGCAGGGAGCCTCGATCACCGCCAGTGTGCGCGACGCGCAGGGGTGGTTGTGGCTGGTTGGCACCAAGGGTGTCCTGCTTGGCGACGGCCACGGCGGTTTGCGGCACGTCGTCAGTCACCCTTTGTTGCCCGGGGGGCTGCCCGACAATCGAATCTGGCAGGTGATGCGCGACAGCGAAGGGGGATTGTGGTTTGCCCTCGACAAGTCCGGCTTGGCTTACTTGCCGCCGGACTGGAGCGGCTTCACGCGATTCACGCATGTTCCCGACAATCCGGACAGCTTGTCCGGTGTCGCTGTGCTGAGCGTGCTGGCAAGTCGCGATGGGCGCCTGCTGGCAGGCGGTTTCGACGGCTGGATCGACGCACTGGATGCGGGGAGCGGCGCGGTGGAGCACATCAGCCGCGCCTTGCACAGCAACGTCTCGTCGATGGCGCAGGATGCCAAGGGGCGGTTGTGGGTCACCGAGAGCGGCGCCGTGTTCAGGCTGGACAAGGGCAAGGCGACGCCACTCGACATCGCCAGGGCGCACATGACCCGGCCGGTGTTCATTCGTGCTCCGGGCGATGGGAAAGTCTACGTGGCTTCATGGGGGGAGGGGATTTTCGCGATCGACCCGGACACTCTCGAGATCGCCCCGGTACCCATGCCTGAAGGCGTGGAGAACGTGGCGATAGCCGACCAACTCGCGGAGCATGACGGCACGCTGTGGTACGCCAGCGGAGGTGGATTGCTTCGGATGGACGGGCGCAACGGTCGCATGGAACTGGTGCCGGGCGTACCACGAGCCGAAATACTCGCCGTGGATTTCGATGCCGGCGGATTCTGGGCGGCGACGCAACAGTCGCTGTCGCATTACCGATACGCGGACGGGGTGGCCGTGCTCGACCGGTCCATCGACATCAGCCGCGAGCCGTTCCTGCCGAACCTGATGACGATTCGCGTGGATCGACAGGGCAACGTGTGGTTTTTTGCCAACCCCGGCTTGTGGCGGATGGATGCGCGCACGCATCGCTTCAGCAGCTTTGGCGCCGCCCATGGCCTGTTGAACACCGAGTTCACCAACGGCTCGACGGCGGTATTCCCGGACGGCAGCATCTTCGCGGCCAGCAATGGCGGTGTGGTGGGGTTCCATCCGGACAAACTGCCGCAGCACCTTCCGCAGGACGCGCCGCAGCTGACCCTCAGCGAGCTCACAGTGAACCGCGCCGGCCGCGTCCAGGCCATCGACATCGTGCCCGGGCAGGATGTGCATATTGGCTGGCGCGACCGCGATCTGCGAGTGCAGAGCCGGCTGGCTTCTTATGTCGATCCCGCGACCAATCGTTATCGCTATCGTTTGCGCGGCCTCGACCCCGATTGGGTCGATGTCGGCGACCGCGGCGAGCGCGAGTTCGCCGGTTTGCATGCGGGCGACTACACGCTTGACGTGATGGCGACGGGGGCGGAAGGCGTGTGGTCGCATCTGGCTGTGCCGCTGCGGATCCACGTGCAGGCGCCGCCGTGGCTGCGCTGGTGGGCGTGGCTGCTGTACGTGCTGGCGCTGGCGGCGGCGGTGGGCTGGATCATGTGGGCATGGCGGCGGCGGCTGGCGCAGCGCCACCGGATCGAGCTGATCGAGCAGCGGCGCGCGCTGGCCGAGCAGGCGAGCGCGGCGAAGACGCAGTTCCTCGCCACGCTGAGCCACGAGATCCGCACGCCGATGACCGGCGTGATGGGCATGGCCGAGTTGCTGCTGAACACGCCGTTGGACACGAAGCAGCAGGACTACACCAGGGCCATGCAGCGCTCCGGCGGCATGCTGCTGAAGCTGCTCAACGATGCGCTGGACCTGGTGCGCATCGATGCCGGGCGGCTGGAACTGGAGCCGGCGCCGTTCGACCCGCGCCAGCTGGTGGAGGACGTGGCGCAGCTGGAACAGGGCCTGGCCTGGAGCAAGGGCCTGCGCTTCGAAGTGGCGATCGCCGACGACCTGCCCACGCAGGCGATCGGCGACGCGGTGCGCATCAAGCAGGTGCTGCTGAACCTCGCGAACAACGCGCTGAAGTTCACCGCGCACGGCAGCGTGACGCTGCGCGCCACGCGCAGCGGCGACGATCTCTTGTTCAGCGTCAGCGACACCGGGCCGGGCATTCCCGAAGGCAGCCAGGCGCGGCTGTTCCAGCGCTTCGAGCAGGAAGAGAGCCCGCAGCGCCGCGCCGGCAGCGGGCTGGGCCTGGCGATCTGCCGGGAGCTGGTGGAGATGATGGGCGGCAGCATCGAGCTGCAGTCGCGGCTGGGTCACGGCAGCAGCTTCCTGGTGCGGTTGCCGCTGATCGAGGTGGGCCACGCCGCGGATGAACAAGTCACACCGTCACGCGCGGATGAACATCCGCTGCGCCTGCTGCTGGTGGAAGACGACACTATCGTGGCGGCCGTCATCACCGGCCTGCTGCAGCAACAGGGGCACGCGGCCTGCCAAGTGGCGAACGGCCTGCTGGCGCTGGCCGAGCTGGATCGAGGCCACTACGACGCGGTGCTGCTGGACCTGGATCTGCCGGGGGTGGACGGCTTCCAGGTGGCGCGGCTGATCCGCCAGCGCGAGGCAGGGAAGCACTTGCCGATCGTGGCGGTGACTGCGCGTTCGGGCGAGGCGGACGAGACGCGTGCCCGCGAGGCGGGCATGGACGGATTCCTGCGCAAGCCGCTCAGCGGCGAGCAACTGATGGCGATGCTGGCGCGGGTATTGCGTGGAGCGGGCGGGGGCGAGCTGGCGATGGCCGGCTGAGCCTGAGCCGCTTACATGTCGTTCTTGTGCAGCTCGAAGTCGCGCCGCTGGTACTCGCGCCAGCGCTCGCGCGAACCGTCGCGCTCGGCCGGGTCGGCCGCCACCACTTCCAGCACGCGCTGGAACTGGCCGCTGGCGCAATGCTCGCGCAGGTTGATGACCAGCGGCCGGTCCGGCGTGTCCACGCCGGGCGGCACGATCAGCACCGCGGTACCCGCGTCGTCGTCGTCGCCGGCGAGCTGGTGCGGGATGAAGGCGTCCTCGTCGAACGCCCACAGCAATTCGTCGATCGCCTCGGCCTGCGCGTGGTCGCGGGTGAGGATCAGCGTGGGCTGCTGCGCCGCGAACGCGCGCTTCACCAGCTCGCACACCAGCAGCAGCGGTTGTTCGCGGAAGCGCGGCTTGTCGATCAGGTAGAAGTCGGCGCGTGGCATGGCATGTGGGCTCTTGGTCGTCATTCCGGCCTGCGCCGGAATGACGGTGTACCGGAAGTTTATGCGCAACGATCCAGCAGCCACTGCGCCAGCAGCGCCACCGGGCGGCCGGTGGCGAGGCCCTTGCGGCCCTCGTCCCAGGCGGTGCCGGCGATGTCCAGGTGCGCCCAGCGCTGGCCGTCGGTAAAGCGCGACAGGAAGCAGGCGGCGGTGATCGCGCCGGCGCTCTTGCCGCCGATGTTGGCGACGTCGGCGAAGCCGGAGTCGAGCTGCACCTGGTAGTCGTCCCACAACGGCATGCGCCAGGCGCGATCCAGCGCGTGCTCGCCCGCGGCGAGCAGTTCGGCGGCGAGGTCGTCGTGTTTGCTGAACAGGCCGCTGGCGTGCTTGCCCAACGCGATCACGCAGGCGCCGGTGAGCGTCGCGGCGTCGACCATCGCCTGCGGCTGGAACGTCCGCGCGGTCCAGGTCAGCGCGTCGCACAGGATCAGCCGGCCCTCGGCGTCGGTGTTGAGCACCTCGATGGTCTGGCCGGACAGGCTGGTGAGCACGTCGCCGGGGCGGTAGCTGTCGCCGTCGGGCATGTTCTCGGCCGAGGGCACCACGCAGACCAGGTTGAGCTTCACGCCCATCGCCACCGCGGCCACGAAGGCGCCGAGCACGCCGGCCGCGCCGCCCATGTCGAACTTCATCTCCTCCATGCCGGGGCCGGGCTTGAGGCTGATGCCGCCGGTGTCGAAGGTGATGCCCTTGCCGACGAAGGCGTAGGGCGCCGTACCTTCGGCGCCGCCGTGGTACTGCAGCGCGATCAGCTTCGGCTTGTTCGCCGAGCCGCGACCCACCGCGAGCAGCGAGCCGAAGCCGAGCTTCTCCATCTCGACGTGGTCGAGCACGCGGCAGTCGACCTGGTCGTGCGCGTCGGCGAAGGCCTGCGCCTGGTCGGCGATATAGGCGGGGGTGCAGATGTTCGGCGGCAGGTTGGCCAGCTCGCGCGCGAAGCGCACGCCCTCGGCGATGCCGCGGGCCTGCGCCAGGCCGGCCTCCGCCTCGGCGCCCGCGGCGAAGGCGAGCGCGGCGAGTTCCGGCTGCGCGCTCTTCTCGCGTGGCTTGAAGGTGGCGGTGTAGCGGTAGGCGGCGTGATCGGCGGCCAGCGCCGCGGTGCGCACGCGCCAGGCGGCGTCGCGGCCGGGCACGTCCACCTCGGCGAGATACGACACCGCCTCGTTCAGCGGCAACCGGCCCAGCGCGCGGGCGGCCTCGATCGCCACCTTCTGGTAGCGCGCCGCGTCGAAACCCTTCTGCGTGCCCAGGCCCACCACCAGCACGCGCTTCGCCGCGATGCCGGCCGGCGCATAGATCAGCGTGGTGCTGCCGGCCTTGCCGCTGATGTCGCAGCTCTCCACCTGGCGCTTGATCGCGCCGCCGATGGCGCCGTCCACGCGCGCCGCAGCGCTGGTCAGCACGCCCTGTTCGTACACGCCCACCAGCACGCAGGCGCTGTCGGCGGTTTCGGGGGCGGCGGTGGTCAGGCTGAACTGGAGGGTCATGAGGCGTTCCTGCGTAGGCGCGGCAAGCGGCGAACCCGCTAGACTGGCGGTTCGCCGGCGGGGTCGGCGTTGACGGAAGCCCACAAGTTTATCGCATGCTGAGCATTCTCGACCGCTATTTCCTGCGCGAACTGGCGCAGACCGTGGCCGCCGCCGTGGTGGTGCTGATGATGATCGTCGCCGGCACCGCGTTTGCCGGCGTGCTGCAGCAGGTGGCCAAGGGCAGCTTTCCGGCCAGCGTGATGTTCCAGGTGCTGGGCCTGCGCACGCTGCAACAGCTCACCAACATGCTGCCGCTGGCCAGCCTGATCGGCGTGCTGATGGCGCTGGGGCGGATGTACCGCGAGAGCGAGATGCACGTGCTGATGTCCTCCGGCATGGGGCCGAACGGGCTGCTGCGGCCGATGGCGATACTCGCCGTGGCGCTGGTGTTGCTCACCGCGGTGGTGTCGCTGTGGCTGGGGCCGTGGGCGGCGCGCACCAGCAACGCGATGGTCGCGGCGGCGAACCGTTCGGTGATCGCCGCCGGCCTCGACGCGGGCCGCTTCACCGAGCTGCCGGGCAAGGGCGGCATCATCTTCGTCGACACGCTGAGCCAGGACGGCACCAAGCTGGGCCGCAGCTTCGTGTCCACCCAGCGCAGCAGCAGGGACGGCCAAATGCACGTCAAGCTGGTCACCGCCGGCAATGGCGAGCTGTACCAGGAAAGCAACGGCGCGAACCGGTACATCGCGTTCCGCGACGGCTGGCAGTACGACATCCCGCTGGGCACGGACAACTGGCGGCGCATGCAGTACCAGCGCAACGACACCTCGCTCTCCAACGTGACCAGCGACGACGACGAGGATCCGGCCGAGAGCCTGTCCACGCTGGATCTCGCGCGCTCCACCAGCCCGACCGCCCTCGCCGAACTGGCCTGGCGCACCAATGCACCGGCGTTGACCCTGGTGATGCTGATGCTGGCGTTGCCGCTGTCGCGGCAGAGCCCGCGCGAGCCGCGCTACGGCCGCCTGATGCTGGCGATGCTGAGCTTCTACCTCTATTACCTGTTGCTGGCGTTGGGGCGGGCGCAGATCGGCAAGGGCCACTGGCACCACCAGACGGCGCTGTGGGTGCTGCACCTGCTGATGCTGGTGTTCGCCGCGTGGCTGTGGCGGAAGCAGTACGCGCCGCGCAAGCCGCGCAACGAGAAGGCGCTGCGCGCATGAAGCCAGAGCCTGTTCATGGCCTCCAAGTGCCCCGCGCCGGGAGCTGTTTGCGCGCAGGCCAAGGAAGAAGGAGGGAGTGGACGTCCGTCCACGACCAAGTGATGACGCCGGGATGCGCGCAAACAGACACGGCCCCGGAATTGATGAGTGCCGGGGTTGCCATCGAGTGGCCGCCATGCGGCAGCGCGCGGCTTGGCCTGACGGCCAGTCAGGCGCCGCGCCGCGCACTACCACCTGACGGCCACTCGATGACAACGCGGGGCATTTGGAGACCATGAGCAGGCTCTCAATCAAGCGCGTCGACCGGCTGGTCGCTCTCAGCGTGCTCGGTTCGCTGGTCGGCGTGTGGCTGGTGCTCACCGGTTTCGATGCGGTCACCCAGTTCCTGCGCCAGCTCGCCAACGTGGGCAAGAACGGTTTCACGCTGACCAATGCGACGGTGTACGTGCTGGTGACCACCCCACGCCGCGCCTACGAGATGTTCGGCAACGCGGCGCTGATCGGCGGCCTGCTGGGCCTGGGTGGCCTCGCCGCCACCGGCGAGCTCACCGCGCTGCGCGCCGCCGGCATGTCGCGCCTGCGCATCGCCGCCTCGGCCACCGGGGTGATCGCGGTGCTGATCGTGGGTGTGGTGATCCTCGGCGAGACCGCCGCGCCCTGGGGCGACCAGCTCGCGCAGACCATGCAGCTGCGCATGAAGTCCGGCAACATCGGCACCACCGGCAGCGGGCTGTGGGCGCGCGACGGCGACCGCATCATCAACGCGCGCGGCAGCGTGGTGCGCCGGGTGGGCGATCACGACGCGGTGCAGCTCACGGACGTGCGCGTGTTCACGCTCACCTCCGACGGCCAGCTCAGCCGCTTCGACTGGGCCAGGACCGCCGACCACGACGGCCACGAGTGGATCCTGCACGACGTGCGCAGCACCACGCTGGACGCCAGCGGTACGCACAGCAGTACCGCGGCCAGCGAGCAGTGGCAATCCAGCCTCAATCCGCAGGTGCTGGCGCAATCGGTGATCCAGCCGCAATACCTGTCGATGCGCGACCTGCGCCGCAGCATGCACTACCTCGAGCGCAACGGCGAAAGCCCCGGCGTGTACGCGGTGGCGTTCTGGGGCCGCGCGCTGTACGCGCTCAACGTGCTGGTGCTGGTGCTGTGCGCGATGCCGTTCGCGTTCGGCGCGATGCGCTCCGGCGGCCTCGGCAAGCGCATCTTCATCGGCATGCTGCTGGCGATCGCCTGGTACTTCCTGCAGAAGGCGATGGTGAACTTCGGCACCGTCTACGGCATGCCGCCGCTGCTCGCCAACCTGCTGCCCGCGACCCTGCTGGCGCTGGTGGCGTGGCTGTATTTCCGCAAGCACGCCTGATTGGATCCCGTGGTCAAGCACCTGGGTGCCTGGCCGCATGCGGCACATTCCGGTGTCGCGAGCGGGTTGGGTTGAACGTTTCCGTGGTTGATTCGGAGTAGCGAACGATGAACGTGGTCGACCTGCGCAGCGACACCGTGACCCGTCCCACGCCGGCGATGCGTGCCGCGATGCTGGACGCCGAAGTGGGCGACGACGTCTACGGCGAGGACCCCACCGTCAACGCGCTGCAGAAGCGCCTGGCCGGCGAGCTTGGTTTCGAGGATGCGCTGTTCGTGCCCAGCGGCACGCAGAGCAACCTGCTGGCGCTGATGAGCCACTGCGAGCGCGGCGACGAATACATCGTCGGCATGGATGCGCACACCTACAAGTTCGAGGGCGGCGGCGCCGCGGTGCTGGGTTCGATCCAGCCGCAACCCATCGTGCAGAACGAGGACGGCACGCTGCCGCTCCCGCGCATTGCCGCGGCGATCAAGCCGATCGATCCGCACTTCGCGCGCACGAAACTGCTCGCGCTGGAAAACACCTGGCACGGCCGCGTGCTGCCGCCGGACTACCTCGAAGCCGCGCACGACTTCGCCCGCGAGCACGGGCTGGCGTTGCACCTGGACGGCGCGCGTCTCTACAACGCGGCCGTGGCAAGCGGTGTATCGGCGCGCGCCATCGCGCAGCATTTCGACAGCGTGTCGATCTGCCTGTCCAAGGGCCTGGGCGCACCGGTGGGCTCGGTGCTGGTGGGTTCCGCGCCGCTGATCGAAAAGGCGCGGCGCTGGCGCAAGGTCGCCGGCGGCGGTTGGCGCCAGGCCGGCATGCTCGCCGCCGCGGGCCTGCATGCGCTCGATCACCATGTGGCGCGGCTGGCCGACGACCATCGCCGCGCGGCGTATCTCGCCGGCTGCCTGCGCGAAATCGCCGGCATCGACCTGCTCGGCCAGCACACCAACATGGTGTTCGTCGATGTGCCGACCGAGCGCCTGCGTGCGCTGGACGAGCACCTGCGCGCGGCGAACATCCGCATCAGCATCGGCTACCTGTCCACGCTGCGGCTGGTGACGCATCTCGACGTGGATGATGCGGGCATCGAGAGGGTGGTGGAGGCGTTTCGCGCGTTTTTTGCGCGGAGCTGACGCATGCGCTATCGCCTCTCCCGTTGGCGGGAGAGGCTGCCCGGCAGGGCTGGAGAGGGGCCTTGCTCTTTATCGCATTGCTCGCATCAGAGCGGTTTCGAGCGCCTGCCGGCGCCCGAGTTCCTTTTCTCTTGCGTGGCCAAGAGAAAAGTAACCAAAAGAGAAGGCCACCCCGCGGCGTCGCTTTCCGCCCATCCTTGGGCGGAAAGTCCGTGAGTCGTGGCCGGGCTTTTCGACGGGACTCCTGTCCCGGCGAAAAGGCATCGCCCTCCATGGCGATGCCCGCTGCGCGGCCTTGTCGTCCCCGACTCACCGCCGCCGAGGGGCCCCGGAAAAGCAGGCGCGCATCGTGCGCGCCAGAAGCAATAGCAACAGCAGAGCGCCACGCTTGCGCGGCGCTCTGCTGTTGTTCTGCTCTGGCTCTTCTGAAAAGTGCGCGCTGGGAGCGCGCTGCTCTAACCAGGACCCCTATGGCGCGGCGGGCGGGTGAAGGAAAGTCCGCAGGATGGCCCGAAGGGATTCGGGCCAGTTTTCCGCCGGCACACGGAGGTGCCGTCGGAAAACCCCGCAACCCGACCGCGCACCCGCAGGGCAGGAGGCCCGGAGGGCGCGCCATCGGGGTGGCCTCTCTTTGGGTTACTTTTCTCTGGCCACGCAGAGAAAAGTAACTCGGGCCGCGGCAGCGGCTCGAAACCGCTTTGAATGTACGAAAATTTCCAGATCCAAACACGTGCTGGCAACACGCAATGATTCCGTCGTCCTGCGGACAGCCACCTGCGTTCGCGCGTGGCTACGCAACCACACCACCCTCATTTGCTAGCATTCCCCGAATGCATTCCACGTCTGTCGACATCCTCCAAAGCGTTTTCGGTTATCCAAGCTTCCGCGGCCAGCAGCATGCCATCGTCGAGCATGTGGCCGGGGGCGGCGATGCGCTGGTGCTGATGCCGACCGGCGGCGGCAAGTCGCTGTGCTACCAGATTCCCGCATTGCTGCGGCAGGGGACCGGCATCGTGGTGTCGCCGCTGATCGCGCTGATGCAGGACCAGGTGGATGCGCTGCGAGCGGCGGGCGTGGCGGCGGCCTATCTCAACTCCAGCCTCGACGCGGCATCGCAGCGCGAGGTGGAGCGGCAGCTGCTGGCGGGCGAGCTGAACCTGCTCTACGTGGCGCCGGAGCGGCTGCTTACCGGACGTTTCCTCGGCCTGCTGGAGCAGACCGAGGTTGCGCTGTTCGCGATCGACGAGGCGCATTGCGTGTCGCAGTGGGGACACGATTTCCGCCCCGAGTACCGCGAACTCACCGTGCTGCACGAACGCTTCCCGCAGGTGCCGCGCATCGCGCTCACCGCGACGGCGGACCCGCGCACGCGCGAGGAGATCGTGGAGCGGCTGGCGCTGGGCGAGGCGCGTCAGTTCGTTTCCAGTTTCGACCGGCCGAACATCGGCTACCGCGTGATGTTGAAGCACAACCCGCGCACGCAGCTGATGCAGTTCCTCGACGGTCATCGCGGCGAGGCCGGCATCGTCTATGCGTTAAGCCGCAAGAAGGTGGACGATACCGCCGCGTGGCTGGCGGAAGCAGGCATCGAGGCGTTGCCGTACCACGCCGGGCTGGATGCCGCCACGCGTGCGAAGAACCAGCAGCGATTCCTGCGCGAGGATGGCGTGGTGATGGTGGCTACTGTCGCGTTCGGCATGGGCATCGACAAGCCCGACGTGCGCTTCGTGGCGCATCTGGACCTGCCGCGCAGCATGGAAGGCTATTACCAGGAAACCGGCCGCGGCGGCCGCGACGGCCTGCCCGCCGAGGCGTGGATGATCTACGGCCTCGCCGACGTGGTGACGATGAGCCAGATGATCGCGCAGTCCGAATCGGCGGACGAGCGCAAGCGCATCGAGCGGCAGAAGCTGGAATCGCTGCTGGCCTACGCCGAGGCCACGCGTTGCCGGCGCGAACTGCTGCTGGGCGCGTTCGGCGAGGACTACCACGGGCCCTGCGGGCATTGCGACAACTGCATGGAGCCGCCGAAGACCTGGGACGCCACCGTGCCTGCCCAGAAGGCGCTGTCGGCGGTGTACCGCAGCGGCCAGCGCTTCGGCGCCGGCCACGTCATCGACATCCTTCGCGGCATGGACAACGAGCGCGTGCGCCAGCTCGACCACGACAAGCTCAGCACCTTCGGCATCGGCGCCGAGATCGACGAAAAGGGCTGGCGCTCGGTATTCCGCCAGCTGCTCGCGGCCGGCCTGCTTGCCACCGACGCGGAAGGCTACGGCACGCTCAGGCTCACCGCGGCCAGCCGCGACGTGCTGCTCGGCAAGCAGGATGTGCGTTTGCGCGAAGACGCGAAACCCGTGCGTTCCGCGCGCCGGCGACGCGACAGCCAGCTGGGCACATCGGATAAGGGCAGCGGCGCCAACCTCGGCATCGAAGCCTACGAGCAGCCGCTGTGGGATGCGCTGCGCGCGCTGCGCACGAAACTGGCGCGCCAGCAGGGTGTGCCGCCCTACGTGGTGTTCCATGACGCCACCTTGCTGGCGATGCTGCGCGCGATGCCGGCCAACGAAGGCGAGCTGGCCGGGGTCAGCGGCGTGGGCGAGGCCAAGCTCGCACGCTACGGACGCGATTTCCTCGCGGTGATCAACGCGGTCGAATGAATCGCCGCGTCGGCGTGCCCATGCGCGTCATTGGATGTCCTTTGACGGGAGTCGTTGTGCGCCCGCCAGGGACTTCCCATGCTCCAAGCCCTGTGCATCGCCACCCTTGTCAGCGGCATCGTGCCGACCATTGCCGCCCGAATCACCACGGCTCAGCCGGCCAGCAGCCAGCCGTAATCGTTGACGCTGACCTGCGCCAGCCGTACCGGCGGTTCACCCAGATAGCGCCAGTGCTCCAGTGCTGCCGGCAGGCGGGCCCGTGGGCAGCTCACGTGCAGGTAGGCCAGCGCCGCGGCCACGTCGTCGTGCCGCGCCAGTTCGCAGTCCCCCAGCAGGCTGCGCCAGCGCCGCCCGTGCCGCACGATGCGGAACAGGCCGAATTTCGAGGGAGCAACGTATTGCGCCGGCATGGCCACGGACCTCGGGAGACGGGACGGGCAGTCTGGACGGCGCAGATGGCCCGCCGGTGATCCGCGGGTGGCAGCGGGGTGACAGCTGGCGATGGCGCAGTGGTCGTCGCGACGAGCATTGCCCCGGGCGCGTAGGCCGTGACTGCTTGGCTTGTATGCCTTGAGGTGGGTTGGAACGTTCCGCGAAGGCCCGCCCTCGGGGCCTGCAAGCCAGCGGCCTCGGAGCGGCGGACTTGGCGATTGGGTGACGAGCTGGCATTCCTTTTGCTTGAACATTATCGATGATGCACTCAACCCGGATCCGTGCCGGGGATGGCATAGTCCACAATCCGGTTCTATGCTTGTTCGGGTTGCGCCGCTGGACAGGGGTTCGGCACAAGCACCGCGATGATGGTGGCGTGATCGGATCTTCGGGGCAGGGGTCAAGGATCGAGTCGGGGGAACGCAATGCGCGTTGGATCATGGGTGGGGGCCGTGTTGCGGCAAGCCTTGGTGGCCGGTGTCTACCTGGCTGTGCTATTCCTGTTTCGCGCGGTTTCGGTTCAACACTGGATCATCCTGACCGGCTTCCACTTGGCGGTCCTGATGCTTGCGCCTTACCGCTACTGGCCGGCACTCTTTGTTGGTGACATGGCCCGTCTGGCCTACATCAGCTATGCCTGCGTTGATCAATACGGTCTGCTCTGGGCAGTGGTCAACACGATTCCCTCGATCACCTATGAAGCCCCCGTGGTGTGGTGGTTCCGGGAGCGTTGGCGCCTGTTTCCATCCAAAGGGGTGGTCAACATGCCAGCCTTCGTGCTGTGTGGCTTGATGATTGCTGCCCTAGCGACGACCGTGACCATTGGGCAGACGCAAATTTCACGACTCCCATCTGGCTATGTCATCGACTACAGTGCGGCGACGGCGCGTTTGGTGCTCGGCAATTTCGTGGGGATGCTCACGGTTGCGCCGATTACGCTGGTGGTCTACCAGAGTTTCGCGGCTGCAAATTTCAGGTGGCGGCGCTGGTTCCCGGCATTGCTGGAGAGCCGCCTTTTGGTCGAAGGCGCGCTAGGGGTATTTCCGCTCATCGCATTCCTGGTCTGGCTGGGCAACCACAATCCCCAGATCCGCGTCGTGGCGCAGATGGCCATGTTCCTGCCGGTCATCTTCATGGCCTTCCGGCATGGCTGGCAGGGGGCGGCGGTGGCCGGCACCTTGGCCAGCCTTGGCATCGTGACATTGATGCCCGCCACCAACGATCCGGCCACCATGCAGGCCGAAACCTTGGTGGCCATGGCCATTTCCACCATGCTGCTGGTGGGCGCGCGCATGACGGCGCTTACGCAGCGGGTGGAGCAGGAGCGCTTCGATTCGCGCATGGCCATGGCCTTGGCGCATCGCAATGTCGCCTTGGGCGAAGCGCAGCTGCGGGTCACGGCACAGGCGCTGGATCAGCTCGGCCAGTCGATTCACGGCGCTTTCAAGCTGATGCTCGGGCGCTTGCGCTATCCGCAGCCGGTGACGGACGACATCGGCTATCGCCGGCACGCCGAGCGCGCCCAGGAGCAGCTTTTCCTGTTGACAGACAGCCTGAGCCCCGCCGTGCTGCGCGAGCGTGGCCTGCCCGGCGCCCTGAACCAGGGGGCTCTGGCCCGTGCCCTGCACGAGGCTGGCATCAAGTACTGGTGCGACTTGCGTGGGCCCGTGGGCACCTTCCCGCAGGACATGAGCCTGGTCGTCTATCGCGTGGTGTGCGAAGCGATCTCGGAGGCCTGCCTGACACACGAGCCCGCGGATGTGCTGGTGAAGGTCCGCTGCGGCACCAAGGGCCGGGCATGGGCGGTCGTGATGATCGATATCCGCTGGAATCCGGCGCGATCGTTGCACGTGGACTGGGTGACCTTGCGGCAGCGCCTGCGCATCAGCGCCACCGGCCTTGGGCGTGAGGCCATTGCAGATCGGGCCGCCACGTATGGCGGCCGACTGCGCGAACGCATCATGCTCGATGGCAAGCGGGTAGTGGTCTCGTTCCTGGAGCCGAACCACCCCGGCACTTAATGCAGAGGTGGTTGGCCGCAAGCATCACTGAATCCCCTTGATGTTGCAGTCAATCGGATCGGTGCAGGGAGTTACGGCCGCGGCATTGAGGCGCATGGTGCCGTCACTCAATGGCGTTGCCGTCACCGTCGTGGTGCCGTCGTTGTAGACCGCGGTGGGCGAGGCCACGGCGGTGGCGGGCGAGGGTGCACTGGCCGGCTGGCTGGGCGTGACGACCTGCTGGGCGAATCGACCGATCGGCAGCGTGATGAACTGTCCCCCTGCGGTGCCGACACTGCCGAGCACGTTGCCGTTGAGATCGTTGACCTGGATGTATTGGACGCCGCCCATGGCGAACACGTACACGTGGAAATTCGGGTTGGTGCTGACGTCCTGGGCATTCGGCCAGGACTGGCCGAGGCCAGTGGCTGGAGTGGCCGCGAAGGCGGTGCCGGCGGCGACGGCGAGCGACGCCGCGAAGATTGCACGAGTCAACATGCGCATGATGGACCCCTTGATTGATGGAGGGCGGTCTGCCCGAGCCGAAACTACCACTACCGGAGCGAGACAAAAGCGTCCCGGGTTGGCAGTCCGTATGTGATGAGTGGCGTCACCACCATGGCCATCGCCGCGCAGGAGCGAGCGGTGGAGGCGAAAAAACGAAGCGCGCCCCATGGGCGCGCCTGATGCATGACGATGGTGGCCGGGGACGGAATCGAACCGCCGACACGGGGATTTTCAATCCCCTGCTCTACCAACTGAGCTACCCGGCCAAGTGCCTTGCCAGCAGGACGGGCGTTGCGCTCGTCAGTGTGGCGTGGAGCCGTGCATTAGACCGAATGCACGGCTTGTCGTCAAGACTGCAGGTCGGGCGGGGTGAAGCCGGCGGCCTGGTCGACCTCGCCGCCGAACAGGAATTTCTCCATCTGCTCGCCGAGGTACTTGCGTGCCTTCGGGTCGAGCGGATTGAGCCGGTATTCGTTGATCAGCATGGTCTGGTGGGCCAGCCATTGCTGCCATGCGGGCTTGGAGATTTCGGCATAGATGCGCTGGCCCAGCGAGCCGGGCCAGGGGGCGAAGTCGAGGCCTTCGGCATCGATGCCGAGTTTGGCGCAGTGGACGGTGCGGCTCATGCGATGGGTCCTTTGAGGTTCTGCAGCAGCTTGCGCACGGGCGCGGGCAAGCCGAGCGCGGCCAGCTCGCCGGCGTCGCACCAGCGCAAACCGGGATTGTCGGCGATGCCGTGCGGTGCCGTCGCGCCGTCGAACAGCACTGGCTCGATGTGCAGCTTGTAATGGCTGAACACGTGGGTGAACGGTGCAAGCGCCTGTGCATCGTCGATGCGCGCGTGCCGCCGGGCGTGGCGCCATGCGGTGTCGATGTCGGCGGCTTCGGGCAGGCTCCACAGGCCGGGCCATACGCCCTGCGGGCCGCGCCGCTCCAGCAGCACGCGGCCATGCGCGTCGCGCAGGACCAGCATCACGGTCGCGCGCGCGGGCGTGGTTTTCGCCGGCTTCGGCGACGGCAGTTGCGCGACGAGGCCGTCGCGTAGGGCGACGCAGTCCCCGGCCAGCGGGCAGACCCCGCAGCGCGGCTTGGCACGCGTGCACACGGTGGCGCCGAGATCCATGATCGCCTGGGTGTAGTCGGCCACGCGCACGGCCGGCGTATGCGCGTCGGCGCGTTGCCACAGCAGTTTCTCCACCGCGCTTTCGCCGGGATGGCCGTGGATGCCGTGGTAGCGCGCCAGCACGCGTTTCACGTTGCCGTCGAGAATGGGGAAGCGCAGGCCGTGCGCCTGGGCGAGGATCGCGCCCGCGGTGGAGCGGCCGATGCCGGGCAGGGCGGCGAGCGCGTCGAAGCCGCGCGGCAGTTCGCCGCCGTGGTGTTCCGCGCAGAGCTGCGCCGCGCGGTGCAGGAAGCGCGCGCGCCGGTAGTAGCCGAGGCCGGACCAAAGCGCGAGCACCTGGTCCTCGGGTGCGGCGGCGAGTGTGCGCAGGTCGGGCAGCGCGGCGACGAAGCGCTCGAAGTAGCCGACCACGGTGCTTACCTGGGTCTGCTGCAGCATGACTTCGGAAAGCCACACGCGGTAGGCGTCGCGCCGACCGTCGGATGACGCGTTCTGCCAGGGCAGGTCGTGGCGGCCATGGCGGTCGAACCAGGCCAGCAGGGCGGCGGCGAACGGCTTCACTTCGACTTGCCGCCCGGCTTGCCGCCTGTGCCAGGCCTGGCCGGCACGGCGGGTTTCGCCGCCGTGCCGGCCGCGGCGGGGACATCGTCGCCAGCCTGTACGCTGAGCCCTTCGATGGCGAGGTTGCCGACCTGCAGCTTCGTCATCTGCAGCGTGCCGCTGCCGGGCGGTACGCTGGGCTGCGGCCCGGCTTGCCGGTCGGCGGGCGCGTTGAGCGTGCTCCACCAGTGCGCCAACGCCAGCGGTGGCAGGCGCAAGTCGGCGTGGTTGTCCGGGCCGTCCAGCTTCAGGTGCAGCAGCAGCGGATCGGTCTGGTTGGCCGGCGTGAGCGCCAGCGCGATGTCGTAGCTGCCGCGGTCGGCCTGGTCGAGCTTGCCGCCGAGTTGCGCGGCCGCATCCGCCGCGCCGTGCCAGCGGGCGTCGCCGCTCAGCGCGAGCGTGGTGCCGCTGCCCTGCGACAGGTGCAACTGGATGTGGTCGAGCTGCATCGCGCTGCCCTGCATGCGCGGAGTGGCGGTGAGCCGCAGCTGCAGCGGCGCGCCCGCGGCCGTGGTGGCAGACATGCTGAGCGGAAATTCCTGGCCGGGCGCGAGCGTGCCGGCCGAGAGCGTCACGTTGTTGAGCAGCAGCTGGTCGCCGCGCACCACGCTGCCATGCTCGATGCTGATGCCGGCGTCGATGCGCGGGATCGCCGGGGCGGCATTGGTCGACTGCGGCGGCAGGGTGGCCAGCCAGTCCTGCAGCGCGTCCAGGTCCACCCGCGGTGCATCCACTTCCATTTGCGCGATCGCGGTGGGGCCGCCGAGCAGGGTACGCCACGGCAGCACCAGCCGGCCGCGCGAGGCGAGCAGGATCGGGCTGTCCGCGCCCTCGGCGTTGAGCGTGATGCCGCGCAGGTCCAGCGCCGGCCGCGGAAACAGGGTGGGGCTGGCGGGGCTGGCGAGGTTCAGCACCAGGCCGGCATCGTGCGCCTGCTCCTGCAGCATCGCGGTGAAGCGATCGGGTTGCAGCAGCAGGTAGACCGCGATCAGCACCGCGAACAGCGCCGTAAACGCCAGTGCGCCGACACCGATCAGCAATCGTCGCAGTCCGCGCGTCATGTCAGCTCTGCACTCGCCGGCGCTCAGCCATGGCCGGCGGGCAACAGGCCGTCGACGAAGGCGGCGGCGTCGAAGGTGCGCAGATCGGTGGCGGTTTCGCCCAGGCCCACGAAACGGATCGGCAGGCCGAACTCGCGCGCCAGCGCAAACACCACGCCGCCCTTGGCGGTGCCGTCGAGCTTGGTGACCGCCAGGCCGGTGACGCCCACGATCTGGCGGAACTGGCGCACCTGGTTCACCGCGTTCTGGCCGGTGGTGCCGTCGATCACCATCAGCACCTCGTGCGGCGCCTCGGGATCGAGCTTCTTCAATACGCGGGCGATCTTGCCCAGCTCGTCCATCAGGCCGCCCTGGGTATGCAGGCGGCCGGCGGTGTCGGCCACCAGCACGTCGGCCCCGCGCGAACGCGCGGCCTGCAGCGCGTCGAAGATCACGCTGGCGGCGTCGGCGTCCTGGCCTTGCGAGATCACCGGCACGCCGTTGCGCTCGCCCCAGGTTTTCAATTGCTCGACCGCGGCGGCGCGGAAGGTGTCGCCCGCGGCCAGCAGCACGCCGTGTCCCTCGTCGCGCCAGCGGCGTGCGAGCTTGCCGATCGTGGTGGTCTTGCCTACGCCGTTGATGCCCACGGTGAGCACCACGAAAGGCTTGCGGCCGGCCGGCTCCAGCGGCTGCTGCACGGGCCGCAGCAGGGCGACCAGCGCCTCGCGCAGCGCCTCGCGCAACGCCGTGGCGTCGGCGAACTCGCGTTTGTGCATGCGTCGGCGCAGGTCTTCCACCAGCGCGGTGCTGGCTTCCACGCCCACGTCCGCGGTGATCAGGGTGGTTTCCAGCTCGTCCAGCAGGTCATCGTCGAGCTTGGGGTTGCGCTGGAACAGGTTGCCCAGGCCGCGGCCCAGCGCACTGCCGGCGAGACGCTCGCGCCAGCCGCGTTTGCCCGGTGCCGCTTCGGGCGTCTCGACGACGGGGACGGGCGCGGCGACTTCGACGACGGCCTCGATCGGCGTCGGAACCGGGGCCGCCGCTTCCTGCGGCATGTCCGCGGCCGGCGCCTCGGCAAGTGGTGCGGGCGGGGTCTCGGCGGGCTTCTTCTTCCAGAACTTGAGCATTGCGGAGGCGATTCAAAGACAATGGGCGGCATGCTAACACCCTCATCCGTACCGGCCGCTGAGCCGAGGGAGGCTCCTTGAACAGCCGCTCCGGCCGCATCCGCATCATCGGCGGCAGTCTGCGCAACTCGCGGCTGGAGGTGCCCGAGCAGCCCGGTTTACGGCCCACGCCGGAACGGGTGCGCGAGACGCTGTTCAACTGGCTGGCGCCGATGATCGAAGGCGCGCGCGTGCTGGACCTGTGCGCGGGCACCGGTGGACTGGGCATCGAAGCGCTGTCGCGCGGCGCGGCGTTCGCCTGCTTCGTCGAACCCGAGGCGCGGGCGGCACGGGCGCTGCGCGACAACCTTGCCCGGCTCAAGGTGGCGGCGGGCGAGGTGGCGGCGGTCGATGCGCAGGCCTTCCTGCGCGGCACGGCGCGGGCGCGGACATTCGACCTGGTGTTCCTCGACCCGCCGTTCGCGCTGGATCTGTGGAGCACGCTGGCCGGGCGCCTGGAGCAAGGCGGCTGGCTGACCGCGCGGGCGTGGATCTACGTGGAGTCGCCGCGCGAGGCGATTCCCGCCGTGCCGGCGAACTGGACGCTGCATCGCGAGGGGCGGGCCGGCGAGGTGCGTTTCGCGCTTTACCGGCGGGCGCCGGCAGGCGGCCTGCCGCCCGGCGCTCCCTGAGCCTGTTTACGATCTCCGCTTGGACCGCGCCGGGAGCTGTTTGCGCACAGGCCAAGGAAGAAGGAGGGCACGCGGGGAGAGTCCATGGATGGACTCGGCTTTGAGGAGCGAGGAGTGGACGTCTGTCCACGATCGAGTGATGACGCAGGCATGCGGGCAAACAGACCCGGCCCTTCGCGTTGTCTTGCCGTGGCCGCCAGGCGGCAGCGCGCGGCTTGACCCCTGCCTTCGCAGGGGCAGGCTCTGCCAGCCAGGCAGGCGCTGCGCCACGCGCCACCACCCGGCGACCACGGCAAGACAACGCGAGCTATGCGGAGATCGTAAACAGGCTCTAAGCTAGTGCCTGATTCCACCGTGCCTTCCGCCCGTGAACAAACCCTCCGGCAATCCCCGCCTGGCCGTGTACCCGGGCACCTTCGATCCAATCACCAACGGCCATGCCGACCTGGTGGCGCGCGCCGCACCGTTGTTCGACCGCGTGGTGGTGGCGGTGGCCGACAGTTCGAGCAAGGGACCGGGCTTCAGCCTCAACGAGCGCATCGCGCTGGCGCGGCTGGCGCTGGCCGACCTGCGCAACGTGGAGGTGCGCGGCTTCGACAGCCTGCTGGCCGACTTCGTGGCCGAGATCGGCGCCGGCGTGATCATCCGCGGCCTGCGCGCGGTGTCGGACTTCGAATACGAATTCCAGCTGGCCAGCATGAACCGGCATCTGATTCCGCAGGCGGAGACGCTGTTTCTCACGCCGGCGGAGCAATACAGCTTCATTTCCTCGTCGCTGGTGCGCGAGATCGGCCGCCTCGGCGGCGATATCTCCGGTTTCGTGCATCCGGCGGTGCAACAGGCCATGCGTCAGCGCTGGCACAAGGGCCGCAGCGGCGGCCTCCCCAAGCAACCCGAAACAGAAGGTGACCACCATGCGTAAGTTCACTCTCATCGCCGCCATCGCGCTGACCGCCGGCCTTGTGCTGGGCGGCTGCTCGAAGGGGCAGGACCAGGCCCAGCAGGCCACGCAGCAGGCTGCGGCCGCCACCAAGCCCACCAACGTCAACGACACCAAGGCCTGGCAGGCCTACCTCGGCCCGCTGGTGCAGAAGAACCTGCAGGGCATGGCCGCGCAGCAACCGTACGTCTACTTCGTCACCCCGGGCCAGACCGACGACGACAAGGCGCAGAACGACCGCCAGCTGCAGAACGTGCAGGACACCGTCGCCCGCGGTGTGTTGCCGGGCAACCTGCTGGCTTTCACCGGCCCGGTGTCGGCCACCACCGCCGACATGATCGTGGCCGCGTTCAAGGACGCCAAGCCGGGTACCTTCAAGGACGTGATCGTGCTGTTCATCGGCGACAAGGCCGACCAGCAGCGCGTCGAGGACGTGATCAAGCCGACCGGCGCCACGTTCCGTTTCGTGCAGATGTAAGAACAGGAGTGAGCGATGAGGAGTGAGGAGTGAGAGAAAGCCGAGTTCGGCGGGCTCTTGCCCTCTCTCGCTTCTCACTGCTCTCCTCTCGCTTCTGGCTTGACCCCATGTCCCTGAAGATCCTCGACACCTGCGTCAACTGCGACGTCTGCGAACCGGTCTGCCCGAACAAGGCGATCTCGCTGGGCGAGGAGTACTACGTGATCGACCCGGCGCTGTGCACCGAGTGCGTGGGTCACCACGACGAACCGCAGTGCGTGGAGGTGTGCCCGGTCGAATGCATCATCGTCGACCCCGAACGCACCGAGTCGCGCGAGGCGCTTGAGCTCAAGTACCGCCACTTGATGGGCTCGAGTACCGCCGTCTGAACCAGCAAGGAGTTCGCCGCATGAAGTTCAAGATGCACGGCCGCGTGCTGTTGTTGAGCCTGCTGCTGACCAGCGGCGCGTCGTTTGCCGCCGACGGCACGCCGAGGACCGCACCGGCCGTCGCGACGACCGCGCAGCCGACACAACGCCCCGGCCACGCCGGCATCGCCAGCGCGAACTTCCTCGCCACCAATGCCGGCTTCGAGGTGCTGGCCAAGGGCGGCAACGCGTTCGACGCGGCGGTGGCGGTGGCCTCCACGCTGTCGGTGGTGGAGCCGGAGAGTTCGGGCATCGGCGGCGGCTTCATGGCCACGCTGCACATCGCCAAGGACAACCGCAACGTGTTCATCGACGCGCGCGAGACCGCGCCGATGGCGGTGAACCCCAAGGATTACCTCAACCCCGACGGCACGCCGAACCGCGATGCGGCACTGAAGGGCCCGCTCTCCGCCGGCATCCCCGGCGAGCCGGCCGGTTTGGTGTTGCTGGCGAAGAAGTTCGGCAAGCTGCCGCTGAGCGTGTCGCTGGCGCCCGCCATCCGCACCGCGCGCGAAGGCTTCAAGCCCGATCCGCGCCTGCTGCATTCGATCGCCGAGGAACAGAAGAACCTCGAGCGCTGGCCCGCCTCCGTGGCCAAGTACCTGCCCGGCGGCAAGCCACCGATGGCGGGCGAGATCTGGCGCGATCCGGACCAGGCGCACACCTGGGAGCTGATCGCCCAGCAGGGCGACGCCGGCTTCTACCACGGCGAGACGGCGCAGAAGCTGGTCGACGCGGTGCGCGCCGCCGGCGGCAACTGGACGCTGCAGGACCTGGCGAACTACCGCGCCGAGGAGCGCACGCCGATCACGATCGACTACCAGGGTTACCAGATCGTCACCGCGCCGCCGCCGTCCTCCGGCGGCGTGGCGATCGCCGAGATCCTCAACATCCTGCGCGGCTACGACCTCGCGAAGATGGATCCGGCGCATCGCGCGCACTACACCATCGAGGCGATGCGCCGCGCGTTCCGCGACCACAACGACTACCTCGGCGATCCCGACTTCGTAAAGATGCCGCTGGACATGCTGCTGTCGCCGTACTACGCCGACGGCCTGCGCCAGAGCATCCTGGCCGACCGGGCCACGCCATCCGCCATGCTGCCGCACGGGCCGGCGCACGATCCGGGCATGCACACCACGCATTTCTCGATCATCGACAAGGACGGCAACATGGTGGGGATCACCTCCACCGTGAACTACATCCTCGGCTCCACCTTCGTCGCCAAGGGCACCGGCGTGCTGCTCAACGACGAGATGGACGACTTCGCGCTGGTGCCGAACAAGCCCAACGTCTACGGCCTGCTCGGCAGCAAGGCTAACGCGCCGGAGGGCGGCAAGCGCATGCTGTCCTCGATGTCGCCCAGCCTTGTGGTCGGCAAGGACCGCAGCGCGGTGATCGGCTCGCCCGGCGGCTCCACCATCATTACCCAGGTGCTGGAAGGCATCCTGCATTTCATCGACGGCCAGAGCGCGCAGCAGATCGTGGCCGACAAGCGCTTCCACCACCAGTTCCTGCCCGACGAGGTCTTCGTGGAGGACGGCGTGTTCGACGCCGCCACCAGCGACACGCTCAGGAAGATGGGCTACACGCTCAAGCCGCGCGACCCCTGGGGCTTCATGAATGTGGTCACCTGGGACCACCGCGACAACAAGCTCGACGCCGCCAGCGATCCGCGCCGGCCGTCGGGATTGGGCAAGGTGGAGTAAGTCCGTGGAGCTTTTCTCGCTCCTCGGCAATTCCCAGCAGCTCGACGGCGGCGCCATGTTCGGCAACGCGCCGAAGGCGATGTGGTCGCGCTGGATCGCGCCGGACGCGCAGAATCGCATCCCGCTGGCCTGTCGCTGCCTGCTGGCGAAGGGGCTCGCGGTCAACGGCGTGCCCGGGCGCAACGTGCTGTTCGAGACCGGCATCGGCGCGTTCTTCGAGCCCGCGCTGCGCGAGCGCTACGGCGTGGTGGAGGATCGCCACGTGCTGCTCGACTCGCTGGCTGCGGTGGGGCTGACGCACGAGGACATCCATGCCGTGGTGCTGTCGCACCTGCACTTCGACCATGCCGGCGGCTTGCTGGCGGCGTGGGAGCAGGGCACGCCGCCGCGGCTGCTGTTCCCCAACGCCACTTACGTCGTCGGCGCCGCGCACTGGCAGCGCGCGCTGAAGCCACACCCGCGCGACCGCGCCTCGTTCATCCCGGAGCTGCCGCAGCTGCTCAAGGACAGCGGCCGGCTGGAGCTGGTCGATGGCGGGCACTCGCAAGTGCTGGGCGAGGCGGTACGCTTTCACTATTCGGACGGCCATACGCCCGGCCTGATGCTGGCCGAAGTCGGCGGCGTGGTGTTCTGCGCCGACCTGATCCCCGGCCGCGCCTGGGTGCACGTGCCGATCACCATGGGCTACGACCGCTACCCCGAGAAGCTGATCGACGAGAAGCGGGCCTTCCTTGACGACAAGCTGACGCGCGGCGTGCGACTGTTCTTCACCCACGACCATGCCTGCGCCGCGGCGCGCGTGCAGCGCGACGAGCGTGGCCGCTATGGTTGCGCGGACGAACTGCCTGAACTGCACGGGAGCCTCGGCTGATGTTCCTCGGCCGCATCACTGCCTTGCGTGGTCCACTGGCCATCGCGGCCGGCCTGGCATCGCTGGTGCTGGGCATCGTGCTGGCGGCGTTGACCGAGCGCAGCGTGGGGAATTACCGACTGGCGCTGCAACTGCATGGCGGCGGGGTGGTCGACCTCGGCCACAGCATGGAACCGCAGGATGGCCTGCAAGGCCGGATGGTGCGCATCAGCGGCACGCCGCGGGTGGTGGAGGCGCCCTACGATTCCGATTTCAACCAGCAGGCGGCCACGCCGGTGCTGTCGCGCCACGTGCGGATGTTCCAGTGGCGCGAACTGCGCCTGGGCGGCAACGTGACCTATGAACTGGACTGGGCGGCCACGCCGCAGGATTCCAGCCGTTTCACGCAGCCGAAGGGCCACGCCAATCCGGGGCCGTTTCCGATCGCCAGCAAGCGTTTCGATGCCGGCAGCGTGGAACTGGGCGGCTACAAGCTGGATGCCGCGCTGGTGCATGCGTTGCCGGACAGCGAACCCGTCGCGCCGGTTGTGAAGGCATTGCCGGCGAACCTCGCGGCCAGTTTTTCCCTGCAGGACGGAGCGCTGGTGACCAGTGCCAACCCGGGCAATCCGCGCCTTGGCGACCTGCAGGTGAGCTGGAGCGCGGTGCCGCTGCAGGAAGTGACGGTGATCGCGCGCGTCGATGGCGACCATCTCGTGGCGGTGCCGAACGCGGTCGACGGCGACGGTTACGAAGTCAACGTGGGCGACAGCACGCTGCTGGACATGCGGCCCGACATCGCAGCGCAACCGGTGCTGGTGTGGCCGCGGCGCCTCCTCGCCGTGCTGCTGGCGACCCTGGGCATGGGCCTGCTGTTGCGGCAGCAGGATGCGACGCGCATCGACCCGAGGGTGGCGCTGGGTGGCGGCCTGCTCGTGGTGGGCGTGATCGCCGCCATACCGTGGCTGGGCAGCAGCATGGCGACCGCCATCGCCTGGCTCGTCGTCGCGCTGGTCGGTCTGGCGTTGCTGGTGTGGTGGCATCGCGCGTCACGCCCGCGCCCACGCCACCACCACTGACTCGCCGATCGCGATCGGCGAAATGTCAGGATCGCGCCCGCGGCGGGTCAGCCGCGGCGGCGATGCTGGGCATCCGTCACCCTTGCGGATTCGCATCATGCAGCCACGCCTTTCGAGTTGCGCCATGCTGGCGCTGAGCCTGATCCTGCCGGCCATGTGCGCGGCGCGGTCGCCGTACAGTTCAGACCGCGTCGAGTGGAACGCGCCGCAAGCGCCGTTTCGTATCTACGGCAACACCTGGTACGTCGGGCCGCATGGCCTGTCGTCGATCCTCGTGGATACCGGTCAGGGATTGGCGTTGTTCGACGGCGACCTGCCCGAATCCGCGCCACTGATCGAGACGCACATCCGCGCGCTGGGTTTTCGCGTGCGCGACGTGAAGTGGATACTCAACTCGCACGCCCACAGCGACCACGCCGGCGGCATCGTCGCGCTGCAGGCTGCGAGCGGCGCGCAGGTGCTGGCGAGCGCTGCCGGCAAACGCGAACTGGAACTCGGCGGCGCCGACCGCAGCGATCCGCAATACGGCTCGGCTCCCCGATACACGCCCCTGAAGAACGTGCACGCGGTGCGCGACGGCGAGACCCTGCAACTCGGCCACGTGGCCGTCACTGCGCACTACACCCCCGGCCACACGCCGGGCAGCACCTCGTGGACATGGACCTCGTGCGAGGGTCAGCGCTGCCTGCACATGGCCTACGCCGACAGCCTCAGTGCGATCAGCGCACGCGGCTACCGCTTCACCGATCATCCCGATTACGTGGCCGCCTTCCGCAAGACCTTCGCCACCGTGGCCGCCTTGCCCTGCGATGTCCTGCTGACTCCGCACCCCGACGCCAGCGGCTTCTGGGGAAAAGTGGCGAAGCGCAAATCGCCGACGGACATGGCGCCGCTGGTCGACGCGAATGCCTGCCGCGATTACGCGGGCGCGGCGGCGAAGGACCTGGACGCGCGGCTGGCGAGGGAGCGCGCCGCGTCACGGTGAATCAGGCGGCGGGGCCGTGCTCCAGCAACCACAACCCGGCGAACAGCTTGGGGTCGATGGAATATCCCGCGGCGGCGCGCGCGAACAGCCAGCCGCCCGCCTCGCCGCGCGGTACCTCGTGCACCACGATGTTCTCGCTGGCGTCGCCGCCGCCCGCGTTTACCTTCACCAGATCGAATGCGCGCACGTAGGCGATCATCTCGGTGCTCATGCCGGCCGAGGACGGCCCCTGGTGCAGGAAAGCCACGCGGCCGCAGCGCCAGCCGGTTTCCTCTTCCAGCTCGCGCCGAGCGGCGAGCAGCATGCCTTCGTCCTCCTGCCCTTCGATGTCGCCGACCAGGCCGGCCGGCATCTCGATGGTGCGGGAACGGATCGCCACGCGGTACTGCTCCACGAATAGCACGCGGTCTTCAGGCGTCACCGCGATCACGATGACCGCGCCGCCGGGGTTGTTGCGCTCGGCGTATTCCCAGCGGCCGCGCTTGCGCAGGCTCAGCCAGCGGCCCCGGTACAGGGTTTCCTCCGGCGCGCCGGCATCGGGGGGCGCGAGATGGTCGCGAGGGTCCATCAGGACGTGCGTTGCACCGAATAGTCCGCCAGCGTGGCCAGCGCATCGCGGTACGGCGAGGCGGGGATCGCGGACAGCGCTTCGTGTGCGGCGGCGGCATGCACCTCGGCGCGGGCACGGGTGCGCTCCAGCGCGCCGGAGTCGCGGATCGCGGCGACGATGCGGTCCAGCGAATCCAGGCCGCCGTGCTCGATCGCGTGGCGCAGCGAGGCGACCTGTTCCGGCGTGGCGCTCTGCAGCGCATAGATCAGCGGCAGCGTGGGCTTGCCCTCGGCGAGGTCGTCGCCGATGTTCTTGCCCAGCGTGTCGGCGTCGCTGGTGTAGTCGAGCAGGTCGTCGGCGATCTGGAACGCGTAGCCAAGCTCCATGCCGTAGCGGCGCAGCGCGGAAACCTGTTCCGCAGGCAGGCCGCCGAGCAGGCCGCCGAGCTCGGTGGCGGCGGCGAACAGCACCGCGGTCTTGCGTTCGATCACCGCGAGGTAGGCGGCCTCGTCCACGTCGGCGTTGCCGATGTTGAGCAGCTGCAGCACCTCGCCCTCGGCGATGGTGTTGGTGGTGTCGGCGAGGATGCGCATCACGCGCATGTCGTCCAGTTCCACCATCAGCTGGAACGAGCGCGAGTAGAGGAAGTCGCCCACCAGCACGCTGGCGGCGTTGCCCCACAGCGCGTTCGCGGTCTGGCGGCCGCGGCGCAGGCCGGATTCGTCGACCACGTCGTCGTGCAGCAGGGTGGAGGTGTGGATGAACTCGATCACCGCGGCCAGCTTGACGTGCTGCTCGCCGCGGTAGCCCGCCGCGCGCGCGGCCAGCGCATGCAGCATCGGCCGCAGGCGCTTGCCGCCGCCGGCGATGATGTGTTCGGCGATCTGGTTGATCAGCGCCACGTCGGAAGCCAGCCGCGTGCGGATCAGCTGGTCGATGCGCCGCATGTCGGCGTCGGCGAGCGCGCGCACGGTGGCGAAGTCGGCGGGGCGGTTGGCGTCGGCTGGGATCGAGTTCATGGGCTATCGCGGTCCGGGTCCGGTGATTATAGGGGCAGGTCGCCGCGAACCATCATCGGGCGGGCGATTGCAAGCCGCGCCGGCCGGCCCAATGATGAGGCGGCGGCATGCCGTTGCCGCGGAAGGGGCTGCTCCGATGGCTCATGAAATCATTGCGTTGATCGCCCAGTTCGGCCTGCTGCTGGTGTTCCTGAATGTGCTGGCGGCGCAGGCTGGCGTGCCGGTGCCGGCGGTGCCCACCCTGGTCGTGGCCGGCGCGCTGGCGGCGGGCGACCGCCTGCCGCTGGCCGGCATCGTGACGGCGGCGCTGGCCGGCAGCCTGCTCGGCGACCTGGCGTGGTACCTGGCGGGACGGCGCTATGGCGCGGGAGTGATGCGCACGCTCTGCCGCATCTCGCTGTCGCCGGATTCCTGCGTGAAGCAGTCGGAACTGCGCTTCCAGCGCTGGCGCGGCCGGGTGTTGCTGGTCGCCAAGTTCGTGCCGGGATTGTCGATGCTGGCGCCGCCGCTGGCCGGCGCGATGGGCCTGCCGCCGCGGCACTTCCTGCTGCTCGACGGCCTGGGCGCGCTGCTCTGGGCGGGCGTGGCGATCGCGCTCGGCTACGCCTTCGCGGGCGAGGTCGACCGCGTGCTGGACGTCGTTGCGGATGCCGGCACGGTGGCGGTCGAGCTGGCGGCAGCGCTGCTCGCGGTCTACGTGCTCGCCAGGTGGTGGCGGCGCGAACGCCTGCTGCATTCGTTGCGGATGGCGCGCATCGGCGTCGGGGAGCTGGCCGGCGCAATCGCGGCAGGCCGCGCGCCGGTGGTGATCGACGTGCGTTCGGCGGTGGCCCGGCAGCTGGACGACCGGATCATCCCCGGCGCCCTGCTCGCCGATGCCGATGGCATCGCGCAGGCCGTCGTCGCGATACCGCTCGACCGCGAGCTGGTGGTGTATTGCAACTGCCCGAACGAGGTCTCCGCCGCCCGCGCGGCGCAGGCGCTGATGAGGCGCGGCTATCGCCGCGTGCGGCCGCTGCGCGGCGGCCTGGATGCCTGGGAGGCGGCCGGTCACGCGGTGCAGCGTCTGGCGCCGGTGCAAGCAGCGGGTGCGGACGAACCTGCGCCCACGGCGGTCTGAAGCGCGATTCCCTCCGGCGGAAAATTTACGCGTTCTATACGCGCCGGCCGCGGATCGCTACCCCTTTCATATGCGGCACTGCCTACAGTGCGCGGCGTCGTTTCCATGAGTCGGCGCCGATGGACTTCCTCTGCCTGCTGTTCCTGTTCGTGCTGAGCGCGGCGGTGCTCGGCTTCCTGCTGGTCTGCGACCGGCTGCGTCCGCGCTGAGCGCGCATCGCTCGTCTCCAACCTCGTCACTCGCATCGCGGGAGTGTCTGCATGCATTTCGCCTACGCCATCGCCGCCGTCATCGCGGTGCTGCTGATCGCCTACCTGTGCGTGGCCCTGCTCAAGCCGGAGTGGTTTGAATGACCGCCAACGATTTCGTCCAGGTCGGCCTGTACCTGGTCGTGCTGTTGCTGCTGCTCAAGCCGATGGGCAGCTACATGGCGCAGGTGTTCGCCGACGTGCCGAACCGCGTGACGCGCATCGGCGGCGGCATCGAGCGCCTGCTGTACCGCCTCAGCGGCATCCGCAGCGACGAGGACATGGGCTGGAAGCGCTACGCGCTGGCGATGCTTCTGTTCAACGTGCTCGGCCTGCTGTTCGTGTATCTGCTGCAGCGGGTGCAGCTGTGGCTGCCGCTGAACCCGCAGCATTTCGGCAACGTGGCGCCGGATTCGGCGATGAACACCGCGATCAGCTTCGCCACCAACACCAACTGGCAGGGCTACAGCGGCGAGACCACGATGAGCTACCTGACCCAGATGCTGGGGCTGGCGGTGCAGAACTTCCTCTCGGCGGCGACCGGCATCGCGGTGCTGGTGGCGGTGGTGCGCGGTTTCTTGCGGCGCGGCGTGGGCGCGCTCGGCAACTTCTGGGTCGACCTGACCCGCGCCACGCTGTACGTGCTGCTGCCGATTTCGCTGGCGATCGCGCTGCTGCTGGTCTCGCAGGGCGTGGTGCAGAACCTCAAGCCGTACGTGGACGTGCCGGCGCTGCAGACCGGCACGTACGCCCAGCCGGGGACCGATGCGGCCGGCAATCCCGTCAAGGATGCTTCCGGCAACCCGGAGACCAGACCTGCGCAGCTCGCCACGCAGACCCTGCCGATGGGGCCGGCGGCCTCGCAGGTGGCGATCAAGATGCTCGGCACCAACGGCGGCGGCTTCTTCAACGCGAACTCGGCGCATCCGTACGAGAACCCCACGCCGCTGTCGAACTTCGTCGAGATGCTGGCGATCTTCCTGATCCCAGGCGGGCTGTGCGTGATGTTCGGCCAGATGGTCGGGGATCGGCGGCAGGGCTGGGCGATCCTCGCCACCATGCTGGTGATCTTCGTGCCGCTGGCGGTGGGCCTGGTCGCCGCCGAGCAGGCCGGCAACCCGGCGCTGCATGGCCTGGCCGTGGACGCGCACGCCTCGGCGCTGCAGGCCGGCGGCAACATGGAAGGCAAGGAGACCCGCTTCGGCATCGCCGCCAGCGGCCTGTTCGCCGCGATCACCACGGCGGCCTCCTGCGGCGCGGTGAACGCGATGCACGATTCGCTGACGCCGCTGGGCGGCCTGATCCCGCTGTGGCTGATGCAGCTGGGCGAGGTGATCTTCGGCGGCGTGGGCTCGGGCCTGTACGGCATGCTGGCCTTCGCCGTGGTGGCGGTGTTCATCGCCGGCCTGATGGTGGGCCGCACGCCGGAATACCTCGGCAAGAAGATCGAGGCCTACGAGATGAAGATGGCCAGCCTCGCTGTGCTGCTGCCGTGCGCGCTGGTGGTGATCGGCACGGCGATCGCGGTGATGCTGCCGGCGGGCGTGGCGGGCATCGCCAATCCCGGCGCGCATGGCTTCAGCGAAATCCTCTACGCGGTCAGTTCAGCCTCGAACAACAACGGCAGCGCGTTCGGCGGCCTATCCGCGAACACGCCGTTCTGGAACGTGCTGCTGGGCGTGTGCATGTTCCTGGCGCGCTATCCGCTGGCGATCGCGATGCTGGCGATGGCCGGGGCGCTGGCCGCCAAGCGGCACGTGCCGGAATCCGCCGGCACGCTGCCCACGCACACGCCGCTGTTCGTCGCGCTGCTGGCCTGCGTGGTGATCGTGATCGGCGCGCTGACCTTCCTGCCGGCGCTGGCGCTTGGCCCGGTCGCCGAATACCTGATGTCCGCTACGGGGCGCTGATCCATGAGCACGACTACCCATGCAGTTCGGGGCTTCGACCGCGAGCTGATCCTCACGGCTGCCGCGGACTCGTTCCGCAAACTGTCGCCGCGGCTGCAGTTCAGGAACCCGGTGATGTTCGTGGTGTTCGTGTGCAGCGTGCTGACCACGCTGCTGTGGGTGCAGGCGCTGGCCGGTCACGGCGAGGCGCCGACCGCCTTCATCTTCTGGGTCGGCGCCTGGCTGTGGTTCACCCTGCTGTTCGCCAATTTCGCCGAGGCGCTGGCGGAAGGGCGTGGCAAGGCACAGGCCGCCGCGTTGCGCAGCTCGCGCAAGGACGTGATGGCGAAGAAGCTCACCGGCCCCGACCGCGACGCGGTGATCACCTTCGTGCCGTCCAGCGAGCTGCGCAGCGGCCACCACGTGCTGGTGGAGGCGGGCGAGCAGATCCCCGGCGACGGCGAGGTGGTGGTCGGCGCGGCCAGCGTGGACGAGAGCGCGATCACCGGCGAGTCCGCGCCGGTGATCCGCGAATCCGGCGGCGACCGCAGTGCGGTCACCGGGGGCACCCGCGTGCTGTCCGACTGGCTGGTGTTGCGCATCACCAGCAATCCGGGCGAGAGCTTCCTCGACCGCATGATCGCGATGGTGGAAGGCGCCTCGCGGCGCAAGACGCCGAACGAGATCGCGCTGACCATCCTGCTGGCGAAGTTCACCCTGATCTTCCTGCTTGCCTGCGCCACCCTTCTGCCGTATTCGATCTACAGCGTGCAGGCCGCCGGCGCCGGCAGCCCGATCACGCTGACCGTGCTGGTGGCCCTGCTGGTGTGCCTGATTCCCACCACCATCGGCGCGCTGCTGTCGGCGATCGGCATCGCCGGCATGGACCGCATGATCCGCGCCAACGTGGTCGCCACTTCCGGTCGCGCGGTGGAAGCGGCGGGCGACGTCGACGTGCTGCTGCTCGACAAGACCGGCACGATCACCCTGGGCAACCGCCAGGCGGTGGCCTTCCATCCGGCGCCGGGCATCGAGGAAAAGGTGCTCGCCGATGCCGCCCAGCTCGCTTCGCTGGCCGACGAGACGCCGGAGGGACGCAGCGTGGTGTTGTTGGCGAAGGAGCGCTTCAACCTGCGCGAACATTCGCTGGAAGCCATGCACGCGCAATTCGTGCCGTTCACCGCGCAGACCCGCATGAGTGGCGTGGACGTGGACGGTCGCTCGATCCGCAAGGGCGCACTCGACGCGGTGGAGAAACATCTCGCGGCGGCCGGCAGCCACCTGCCGCCGCGCGTGAAGCAGATGGCGGAGGAGATCGCGCGCCGCGGCGCCACGCCGCTGATCGTCGCCGAAGGCCTCGTCGCGCTGGGCGTGATCGAGCTGAAGGACATCGTCAAGGGCGGCATCAAGGAGCGTTTCGCCGAGATGCGCCGGATGGGCATCAAGACCATCATGATCACCGGCGACAACCCGCTCACCGCCGCGGCCATTGCCGCCGAGGCCGGCGTCGACGACTTCCTCGCCGAGGCCACGCCGGAAGCCAAGCTCAAGCTGATCCGCAGCATCCAGGCCGAGAACCGCCTGGTCGCGATGTGCGGCGACGGCACCAACGATGCGCCGGCGCTGGCGCAGGCCGACGTGGCGGTGGCGATGAACACCGGCACCCAGGCGGCGAAGGAAGCCGGCAACATGGTCGACCTGGATTCCAACCCGACCAAGCTGATCGAGGTGGTGGAGATCGGCAAGCAGATGCTGATCACGCGCGGTTCGCTGACCACCTTCTCGATCGCCAACGACATCGCCAAGTACTTCGCGATCATCCCGGCCGCGTTCGCCACCACCTATCCCGCGCTCGACGCCCTCAACGTGATGCACCTGGCGACGCCGCAGAGCGCGATCCTGTCGGCGGTGATCTTCAACGCGCTGATCATCGTCTTCCTGATCCCGCTGGCGCTGAAGGGCGTGAAGTACCGCGCGCTGGGCGCCGGCGCGCTGCTGCGGCGCAACCTGCTGGTCTACGGGCTGGGTGGTGTCGTCGTGCCGTTCATCGGCATCAAGCTGATCGACCTGCTGCTGGTCCTGTGCGGACTGGCCTGATTTCTCTTGCTCGTCATTCCGGCGAAGGCCGGAATTCAGC
>Ga0207702_10000108_pt1 | contig 95976 bp, 71 predicted proteins | sample KBSCornC62_FD_184302 | JGI IMG/M metagenome (GOLD analysis project Ga0207702, IMG submission 184302) | Corn rhizosphere microbial communities from Kellogg Biological Station, Michigan, USA - KBS Corn C6-2 (SPAdes) (version 2) | ecosystem: Host-associated > Plants > Roots > Rhizosphere > Soil ...
CTGCTGGCGTGGCTGCTGTGGCTGGCGAACCTGATCCTCTGCATCGTCGCCGCGGTCAAGGTCAGCTCGGACGGCAGCTACCGCTATCCGTTCGCGCTGCGACTGGTGAACTGAATCGCTGCTTGCGTCGAGACGAAAAAGCCCGCGTTGCGGGCTTTTTCCTTCCTGGTTGGCAACTCCGCTCGGCTACGGATCCCGTTCGCGCCGAGCGTAGGTTCGTAGGGTCGACGCTCAGCGCGAACGGGCGAGGCTCAGGTGGCGTTTTGTCGCCAATCAGATTTTTCTCTCAGTGGCGGCGCTGCGCCGCATAGCGAGCCAGCTCGGCAAGCAGATCGCCGCGCGTACCCAGCGGTGCGATGGCATCCAGTGCGGTCGCGGTGAGTTCGGCCAGCCGCGCGCGGGAGGCATCGAGGCCGATGATCGCGGGGAAGGTGGGCTTGTCGGCGGCGGCGTCCTTGCCGGCGGTCTTGCCGATCACCGCGGACTCGCCTTCCACGTCGAGGATGTCGTCGCGCACCTGGAAGGCCAGGCCCACCGCGGCGGCGCAGCGATCCAGCGCGGCCAGCGTGGTCTCGTCCGCGCCGGCGGCCAGCGCGCCGAGCGCCACCGAGGCGCGGATCAGCGCGCCGGTCTTGCAGGCGTGCATGTGCTCGAGTTCGGCCAGGGTGAGCTTGCGGCCCACCGCGGTGAGGTCGAGCGCCTGGCCGCCGGCCATGCCTTCCGCGCCACAGGCGCGGCCCAGCGCGTGCAGCATGCGCATGCCGGTGGCGGCATCGGGTGCGGCGCCGGGAGCAGCCAGCAGTTCGAAGGCCAGCGCCTGCAGGGCGTCGCCGGCGAGTATCGCCATCGCCTCGCCGAACACGATGTGGCAGGTGGGACGGCCGCGACGCAGCGCGTCGTCGTCCATCGCGGGCAAGTCGTCGTGCACCAGCGAGTAGGCATGGATCAGTTCCACCGCGCAAGCCGAGGCGTCGAGCATGGCATCGTCGCGGCCCAGCGCGCGGGCGGCGGCGTAGACCAGCAGCGGGCGCAGGCGCTTGCCGCCGCCCAGCACGGCATAGCGCATCGCGCGGTGCAGTTCGACGGGAGCTTGTTCGGCGTGCGGCAGGCAGGCGTCCAGCGCCTGGTCGGCGCGCTGGGTCAGTGCTTGCAGTGCCGGACCCAGTTCAGTGTTCGGGTTCAAACGGTTCGGCGCTGTCGGGAGCTTCGGGGTCGAGCAGCAGGCGCACGCGCAGTTCGGCCTGTTCCAGCGCCTGCTGGCAGTGGCGGTACAGGCCGATGCCGCGCTCGAAAGAGGCCAGCGATTCGTCCAGGCTCAGCTCGCCGCCTTCCATCTTCGCCACCAGCTGTTCGAGCTCGTCCAGCGAGTGTTCGAAGTCGGCGGCGGGCGGCGTCTTGGCGGCGGGGGAAGCGGTCTTGGCCATGGCCTGCAACGCTAGCGCAGCAGCGGTCGGGAATCAATGCGACGGCTTGCCGTTGCGGTGCCTGGAGCGCGGTTTTGCAGGTGTTTCGGCAGTCTCATGCACCGGCCTGCCAACGCGGCTGACTGCCGGCCGCGGCGAACAGTTGCCGGCCGCGCGCGCTGCACCAGCGGTCGGCTACCGCGACCAGCGTGTCGTCTTCGTACAGCAGCGGGCAGGCCAGACGTTGCCATGGCGGCAGGGCGGCCTGTTGGAACAGGTCGCGCAGCTCGCGGGTGTGTGCGTCGCCGGCGGGCCTGATGCGTTCACCACCCCGGCGCAGGCGCACGTTGAGCGGCGCGGGCAGGCGCGCATGTTCGTTGTCCATTGTCAGCTGGCCGCCATCGGGCAACGCGAGCGGTTCGCCCCGCCAGTGCGCCTGCCAGGAGGGATCGATGGTGGGTCGGGGTGTGCGTGCCCACAGCCGCCCCTTCCACACGTGCAGTTCCGCGCCTGGCCAGCGGATGCACGGCGACTGGCCCGGGCGGGCAGCGCACTGACGTTCGACCTGCGCGCGCTGCGCGGTGGTGGGTGCGGACAGGCCACACTCATGCAGCCAGTGGTCGAGCAGGGGTTCGCGCAGCGCGGGAGCGAGCGCCAGCCAGCCGGGGGCGTCGAGGCTGCCGTTGGCGGTGTCGTGCAGGGCGTCGAAGGCGGCCAGCCAGTGCGTGCGCAGCGCGTCGGCGGCGGCGCGGCTGAGCGTGGCGCTGTGCAGGATCGAATCCGCCGCCTGCGGCCAGTGCGCGGCGAGGCGCGGCAGGATCTGGTGGCGCAGCTGGTTGCGCGCGAGCCGGGTGTCGGCGTTCGAGGGATCGTCGATGCAGGGCAGGCCGTGCACGACGATGTAGTCGTGCAGTTGCGCGCGTGTGATGTCATGGAGCAGCGGCCGCCACAGCGTGCCCGCACCCAGCGGACGGCGCTCGCGCATGCCACCCAGTCCTTCCGGGCCGGCGCCGCGCAGCAGCTTCAGCAGCACGGTCTCGGCCTGGTCGTCGCGATGGTGGGCCAGCAGCAGGGTTTCGCCGCCGCGCAACTGCGCCGCGAAGGCTTCGTAGCGGGCGTGGCGGGCGGCGGCTTCCATGCCCGCGCCGCGATGCGTCTCGACCCGCACGCGCACGACCTGGCAGGGCAGCTCCAGCTCGGCGCAGAAACGGCGGCAATGTTCGGCCCAGGCCACGCTGTCCGCGTGCAGGCCGTGGTCGACGTGCAGCGCGCGCAAGCCGCGAGCGCGCGCCGCGGGCAGTTGCGCCAGTGCGTGCAGCAGGGCGGTGGAATCCGGGCCGCCGCTGTAGGCCACGCAGAGCGCGGCGTCGGGAATTTCCGCCAGCGCGGCGGCGAGGCATGCGGGCAGCGTGTGCTTCACTTCTTGCTGTTGCGGGGCCGCACGTAGAGGTGCTTGCCGTTGCCGATGTGGCGCTCCTCGGTCTCGAACAAGCCGATGCCCTTGACCAGGCCGCTGAGCTTGGCATAGCCGTAGTTGCGCGGATCGAAGTCGGGCGACTGCTTGTTGACGATGCTGCCGACCGCGCCGAGGCTGGCCCAGCCGGCCTCGTCGGAGGCCGCCTCGATGGCGCCGTGCAGCAGGTTCATCAGGCGAGCGTCGCCGCGCAGTTCCTTGGCCGAGCGGGGTTTCGGCGCGGCCTCGGGCTCGCTTTCGCCGGTGCTGGCCAGCACTTCGGTGTAGATGAACTTGTCGCAGGCCGTGCGGAACGGCTCGGGGGTCTTCTTTTCGCCGAAGCCATAGACGGTCAGCCCGGACTCGCGGATGCGCGAGGCAAGCCGGGTGAAGTCGCTGTCGCTGGAGACGATGCAGAAGCCGTCGAAGCGGCCGCCGTAGAGCAGGTCCATCGCGTCGATGATCATGGCCGAGTCGGTGGCGTTCTTGCCCACCGTGTAGCGGAACTGCTGGATCGGCTGGATCGAGTGGCGCAGCAGCGCGTCCTTCCAGCCGTTGAGGTCGGGCTTGGTCCAGTCGCCGTAGATGCGCTTGACGTGGGCGGTGCCGTACTTGGCGATCTCGGCCAACAGGCCTTCGACGATGGCCGGGCGCGCGTTGTCGGCATCGATCAGTACGGCGAGCTTGTCGTGGGCCATGGCGGTTCCCGGCAGTCTGTGGGCTGTCGATGGTAGCGCCGGGCGTATCGCGACGGCGTTTATTCCTGGAACGCGCCGTAGCTGCGCAGGCGGCGGTAGCGCTGTTCCAGCAGGTCCGCCGTCGGCACCGCCTGCAGCTCGTCGAGCTGGTTCATCAGCACGGCCTTGAGGCGGATCGCCATCGAGCGCGGGTTGCGGTGGGCGCCGCCCAGCGGTTCGCGGATCAGCTTGTCGATCAGGCCCAGCTCCAGCAGGCGCGGCGCGGTGAGGCCCAGTGCCTCGGCGGCGTCCTTGGCACGCTCGGCGCTGCGCCACAGGATGGTGGCGCAGCCTTCCGGGGTGATCACGGAATAGGTCGAGTACTGCAGCATGTTGGTGCGGTCGCCTACGCCGATCGCCAGCGCGCCGCCGGAGCCGCCTTCGCCGATCACGGTGCAGATGATCGGCGTCTTGAGGTCGGCCATTTCCAGCAGGTTGCGCGCGATCGCCTCGCTCTGGCCGCGTTCCTCGGCGCCGATGCCGGGGTAGGCGCCCATGGTGTCGATCAGGGTGAGCACGGGCAGGCCGAAGCGCTCGGCCATCTTCATCAGGCGCAGCGCCTTGCGGTAGCCCTCGGGGCGCGGCATGCCGAAGTTGCGCCGGAGCTTGCCCTTGGTGTCGCGCGCCTTCTGGTGGCCCACGATCATCACCGCGCGGCCGTTGATGCGGCCCAGGCCGCCCACGATGGCGCCGTCGTCCGCGTACATGCGGTCGCCGGCCAGCTCGTGGAATTCCTCGCACATCACGCCGATGTAATCCAGCGTGTACGGCCGCGCCGGGTGGCGCGACAGCTGGGCGATCTGCCAGGAGCTGAGGTTCTTGAAGATGTCGTTGGTCTTGAGCTTGAGCTTCTCGCGCAGCCGGCCGACTTCCTCGTCGATGTCCAGCGCCTGGCCGTTGCTGGTATGGCGCAGCTCCTCGATCTTCGCCTCGAGCTCGGCAATGGGTTGTTCGAAATCGAGGAAGTTGGGATTCATTCGCCGAGGTTCATGGCACGGAAGCCAGGCAGTATACCGGTCACGCAAAAAAGGCGGGAACGGGGGCGTATGGGCATGCCGTTGCTCCGGGCGGAGCGAGGCTGCGGCACATGGATGTGCCGCCCGTGCGCAGGCGCTTCAGCGGCTGCGCAGCGGAGGCGCAGTCGGCCTGCGGCCGGCTGTACCGACTCGAAAGCCGCCAGGAAGGCGGCTTTCGAGATCAATAAAGGCTCTGGTTCTGGTGCATGTCTGCGAACGGAAGCCAACGACACTGGATTCCTGCTTTCGCAGGAATGACGAGCAAACAACTTGGGCCGAGCGTCTCAGTGCTCGCTCTTCACCATCCGCAATCTCGCCGCCGTGACCCCAGGCAACGCCCGCACCGCGCGCAGCAGGTCGGGAATGGCCTCCACCCGCCACTCCTCGCCGAGCTCCAGGTCGGCCTGTGCCGTGCCGTTGTGGTAGCCGTGCAGGCTGACGCTGGCGCGGCCACCGCGGTAGCCGGCCAGGGTCTGGCGCAGCTGTTCCGCGAAGCCGGGGCCGATGCCGTTCACTTTCACCTGCAGCAGGCGCGCATGGCGCCGGCAGGCGTCGGCCAGGGTGGTGGCGCTGCGTGCACGAATCTGGAAGCCGCCGCCGGAGAATTCGTCGATGCGCAGGCCGCCTTCGACGATCAGCAGCTCGTCGCGCACCAAGAGCGGCGCCACCTGCTGGTACAGCTCCCCGAAGAAGCTCACCTCGATCGCGCCGGTGCCGTCTTCCAGCCGCACGAAGGCGTCGCTGTCGCCGCGCTTGCGCACGGCCACCACCATGCCAGCCGCTGTCCACGGCGTGTCCGGGCCGCGGCGGAAGCGGTTGCCGTCGTCGCCGTCGCTTTTGCGTGGTCGCGGGGGCTGGTAGCGCTCGACGATCTCGCCCAAGGGACAGGTGGCGAGCTGGGCCAGCTCTTCGCGCCACGGATCGACGGGATGGCCGGAGAGGTAGTGGCCGAGCGTGTCGCGCTCGCCCTGCAGTTTCTGTTCGAGCGGCCAGTCGGGCGCGGTGGGCAGCTCGATCTGCACCACCGGCGTGGCTGCACCCATCGCGGCACCGAACATGTCGTTCTGGCCGGACTGGCGGTCGCGCAGATGCTGTTCGGCCGCCTTGATCGCGTCCGGCAGCTGCAGCATCAGGCTGGCGCGGTTGGGCGCCAATGCGTCCAGCGCACCGGAGAGGATCAACGCTTCGAGCACGCGCCGGTTGAGCCTGGTGGGATCGACGCGCCGGCAGAAGTCGGCGAGATCCTTGTACGCGCCGCCGCGCCGGCGTTCCGCGACGATGGATTCGCAGGCGCCCTGGCCCACGCCCTTGATCGCGCCGAGGCCGTAGCGGATTTCCTTCGGCTTGGTCGCCACGAACATGTAGTCCGAGGCGTTCACGTCCGGCGACAGCACGGCGAGGCCGATCGCCCTGGACTCCTCGATGAAGGTCACCGCCTTGTCGGTGTTGTCCATGTCCGACGAGATCGTCGCGGCCATGAACTCGGCGGGGTAGTGCGCCTTCAGCCACGCGGTCTGATAGGAGACCAGCGCATACGCGGCGGCGTGCGACTTGTTGAAGCCGTAGCCGGCGAATTTCTCCATCACGTCGAAGATTTCGTCGGCCTTGTCGCTGCCGACGCCATCCCTGGCCGCGCCTTCGCGGAACTTGGCGCGCTCCTTCGCCATCTCCTCGACTTTCTTCTTGCCCATCGCGCGGCGCAGCAGGTCGGCGCCGCCGAGCGTGTAGCCGCCCACGATCTGCGCCATCTGCATCACCTGCTCCTGGTAGACCATGATGCCGTAGGTCTCTTTCAGGATCGGCTCGACGCGCGGGTCGGGGTACACCACTTCCTCGCGGCCGTGCTTGCGCGCCACGAAGTTGGGGATCAGGTCCATCGGGCCAGGGCGGTACAGCGCGCCCAGTGCGATGAGGTCGTCGAAGCGGTCGGGCCTGGCGTCCTTCAGCATGCGCTGCATGCCCGCCGACTCGAACTGGAAGATTGCCACGGTCTTCGCCTTGGCGAAGATCTCGGCGTAGGTGGTGGCGTCGTCCAACGGCAGCTTGGCGATGTCCAGCGGTTCCTCGCCGCTCACCGCGCGACGCGCGTTGATCGCCTTCACCGCCCAGTCGATGATGGTGAGCGTGCGCAGGCCGAGGAAGTCGAACTTCACCAGGCCGACGGCTTCCACGTCGTCCTTGTCGTACTGGGTGACCACGCCGCCGCCGCCCGCTTCGCAGTACAGCGGCGCGTATTCGGTGAGCGTCTTCTGTCCGATCACCACGCCGCCGGCGTGCTTGCCGACGTTGCGGGTGAGGCTTTCCAGCTTCAGCGCGAGGTCGATCAGCGGGCGCGCCTCGTCTTCGTCCTGCGCGTACAGCTCGCAGAATTCCTTGACGACGCGATCGGTTTCCTTTTTCGACTTCTCCGAACGGCCCAGCGCGTCGGACAGGGTGAGGTCGAGCGGGCGCGGCGGGATCAGCTTGGCGATCTTGTCCACCGAGCCGTAGCCCATGCCCAGCACGCGGCCGGAGTCGCGCAGCACCGCCTTTGCCGCCATCGAGCCGTAGGTGATGATCTGGCTGACGTGGTCGCGGCCGTACTTGCGCGCCACGTAGTCGATCACCTCGTCGCGGCGGTCCATGCAGAAGTCGATGTCGAAGTCGGGCATCGACACGCGCTCGGGGTTGAGGAAGCGCTCGAACAGCAGGTTGAACTGCAGCGGGTCGAGGTCGGTGATCTTCAGCACCCACGCCACCAGCGAGCCCGCGCCCGAACCGCGGCCCGGCCCCACCGGGATGCCGTTCTGTTTGCCCCAGTTGATGAAGTCCGCCACGATCAGGAAATAACCGGGGAAGCCCATCTCGATGATGACGTCCAGCTCGCGTTCCAGCCGCGCCTCGTAGTCGGCAAGGCTGTAACCGTCGGCCAGCGGCGCGGCGGCGAGACGTTCCTTCAGGCCCTGCCGCGCCAGTTCGCGGATGTAACTGTCGAGATCGTAGCCCGCGGGTACGGGGAAATCGGGCAGGTAGTAGGCGCCGAACTTCAGTTCGAGGTTGCAGCGCCTGGCCAACTCGACGGTGTTTTCCAGCGCCTCCGGGATGTCCGCGAACAGCTCGGCCATTTCCTCCGGGGACTTCAGGTACTGCTGGTCGCTGTAGTCGCGGGGACGCTTGGGATCGGCCAGCACGCGGCCCTGGTGGATGCAGACGCGCGCCTCGTGCGCCTCGAAATCATCGCGCTTGAGAAAGCGCACGTCGTTGCCGGCGACCACGGGCAGCGCGAGTTCGGTGGCCAGCGCCAGGGCAGCCTGGTTCCAGGCTTCCTCGCCCTCGCGGCCGCAACGGGTGAGCTGGAGATACAGGCGATCCGGGAACAGCCGCGCCAGCGGGCGCAGCTTCGCCAGCGCGGCATCGTGACCTTGCGCCAGCGCCACGCGCGCCGTTTCGCTCTCGCGGCCGAGCAGGGCGATCAGGCCGTCCGTCGCGGCGGCCGTGAGCCAGCCTGCCTCGACCAGTGCGCGGCCACCGTGCTGGCCCTCCTGCCAGGCACGCGAGACGAGCCGGGACAGGTTGAGGTAACCCTCGCGATGCTGGCACAGCAAGGTGAGTCGCCACGGGCGCGGATCGTCCGGCGCGGCTATCCACAGGTCGCTGCCGCAGATCGGCTTGATGCCCGCCGCGCTGCAGGCCTTGTAGAACTTCACCAGCGCGAACATGTTGCATTCGTCGGTGAGCGCCACTGCCGGCATGCCTGCCTGAACGCAGGCGGCGACCAGCGCCTTGATGCGGATGGTCGAATCGACCAGCGAATATTCGCTGTGCAGGTGGGTATGGGCGAAACGTGCGGGCATGCGGATCGACGCGGTGAATCCATGCAGGCTAACCGGCACCCGGGCCAGCGGCAAGATTGACTTCCGCGCGATGCGCCTGGCGTGGGGCGGCGGCTGGATTCCGGTCGCCGGAAGAGGCCTACAGGCCGCCGGCGTTGCCGACGGCGGAAGTGGCCGCGGTCCCGGCGAGCAATCCGTTGATCTCGCCCACCAGGGTATCGAGCATGTCTTCACCGTAGCCGACGTGGACGTGCGCCACCGTGCCGTCGCGACGCGGCATCACCATCACCGGAATGCCCTTGTCGCTGCCATAGGGCTTGCCCGGTGCGTCCGGCGGCGTGTCGCCCGGTTGCACATGCGCGTGGGCGGCCACGCAGAACATCAGCCCGGGCAATACGGCGGCGATACGGCGCATGTCATCCCTTCCCCCCGGGGGCGTCGCCAGCGTGGCGAGCGGCGCGGGGCAACGGAGGCATCGCCGCTCAACGGACATGGAAGCGCTCTTCCTCCGGCTCCTCGCTGGGCGGCAGGTAGTGGCCGAGGCTGTCCACCTTCAGCGGATGGAGGTTGTAGTCGGCATGCGGCAGCAGGTTCCCATCGGCGCTGCCGGTGGCGGGTTCAGCCTGCGTCGGCACTGGCATGCCGGCCGGCACGGGGGGAGCGGTCGAATGGTTGGACGGGAGCATCATGGCACGACTCCTGCGATTGGCGATGCGCGTTGTGCGCAACATTGGCGGCAATCGGCGGGTCAGCTCTGGCGGGGCGTCGCCGCTGCTGCGGACGCGTCCATGCGGACGGGGCTTCCTGCAGTGAATGATGCTCCCGCGCGGGGAAAAGTTGCACAGACCGATGGCCTATGCCGATCAATCTCACAGGGAGCGGTCAGCAACCGGGGCCGTCGCGGAACAGCGTTGCCTGATCCAGCAGCAGGCGCACCGGCGCGAAGCTGCGCCGGTGCTGCACGCAGGGGCCGAGCCGCTGCAGCGCGGCGAGGTGGGCCGGCGTGGGATAGCCCTTGTGCACGGCGAAGCCGTAGCCGGGATGCCTGGCATCCAGCGCCACCATCAGGTGGTCGCGGGTGACCTTGGCGAGTATCGAGGCGGCGCTGATCGCCGGCTCCAGCGCGTCGCCGCCCACGATGGCGCGACCGGGGCAGGGAAGGTCCTTCGGCAGCTTGTTGCCGTCCACCAACGCCTCCTGCGCGGCGGGCGCGAGACCGGCCACGGCGCGGCTCATGCCGGCCATGGTGGCCTGGAAGATGTTGAGGCGATCGATCTCCCCGGCCTCGACCACGATCACGCAGTGCGCCAGCGCGCATTCGAGGATCTGCGGATACAGCGCTTCGCGCCGTTTTTCGCTGAGCTTCTTGGAGTCGTCGAGGCCGGCGATGGGACGGGCGGGATCGAGGATCACCGCAGCCACCACCACCGGACCGGCCAAGGGCCCGCGACCGGCTTCGTCCACCCCCGCTTGTAAAGAAATGTTGCCGGTCGAAGTTTGGAAATTCATATTCGCAAAGACGTTGGAGAATGCGGAGCCGCATGCGCGTTCACCTCCTCTCCCCTTCGGGACGCGGGGAAGGGCCCTGGATGGCCCTGCCTTGAGGAGCGAGGAAGAGGATTGAGGAGAGGGGCCGGGGCTTGCGAAGGGCAGCATCGGAGCACGCCTTGATGCAAGCTTATCGCCAGCGTGTCCCCTCACCCCGACCCTCTCCCCGGAGGGGAGAGGGAGAAAAGCTACGCCTCTCCACTCAAGGAAGAGGGAGAGGGTTCGCGTTCCATCAACTCGCCAATTGCCTCGGCCGCCGCCTCCGCCGCGCTGCCATCCAAGTCCGCGCGCAGGGCCCGGTGCAGCTGCTCGAACGCGGCCACGATGGCGCCGCGGCGCTCGCTGTCGTTGAACAACGCCAGCACGGCATCGGCGAGTTTCGCGGCGGTGCAGTCGTCCTGCATCAGCTCGGGCGCCAGCACGACGTGCTCGCCCATGCCGCAGGCGCGGGCGAGGATGTTCGGCAGCGCGTAGACGTCGGTCTTCAGCATGCGCAGCAGCCTGGCGATGCGGTAGCTGGCGGGCGCGACGCGATAACCCACCACCATCGGCCGCTTGGCCAGCATCGCCTCCAGCGTGGCGGTGCCGGAGGCCAGCAGCACCACGTCGGCGGCCTGCATCGCCTCGTGGGCCTGCCCGTCCAGCAGCTGCAGTGCGGAGGCATCCTGCGGCGTCCTGGCGATCAGGGCGCGCAGCCGTTCCAGCATGCGCGGGTTGGCGGCGGGGATCACCACGCGCAGGCCGGGCAGGGCTGCGGCCACGCGCCGCGCGGCGTCGAGGAAAGGTTCGCCCAACCGTGCCAGCTCGCTGCCGCGGCTGCCGGGCAGCACGGCCAGCACCGGTGCATCCTGCGGCAGTTGCAGCGCGTCGCGGGCGGCGGCGCGGTCGGACACCAGCGGGAAGCGGTCGGCCAGCGGGTGGCCGGTGAAGCGCGCATCGACGCCGTGCTTCGCGTAGATCGCGGGCTCCATCGGGAACAGGCACAGCACGCGGTCGGCCGAGCGGCCGATCTTTTCGGCGCGCTTTTCGCGCCACGCCCACACCGAGGGGCTGACGTAGTGCACGGTGCGCAGGCCGGCCTGCTTGAGCCGCTGCTCCACGCCGAGGTTGAAATCCGGCGCGTCGATGCCGATCACCGCGGCCGGCTTTGCGGCGAGCAGGCGCGTGACCAGCTCCTTGCGCAGTTTCAGCAGGCGCGGCAGGTGCGACACCACTTCGGCGAGGCCGAACAGCGACAGCTCGCGGATGTCGTACCAGGATTCGAAGCCCTGCGCCTGCATGCGCCTGCCGCCGATGCCGACGAAGCGGGCATCGGGGTAGCGGGCGCGCAGCGCGGCGATCAGGTCGGCGCCGAGCTGGTCGCCGGAGTCTTCGCCGGCGAGGAGGGCGATGGTTGGGGGCTGTGTGTCGTTCATGCGAAGAGCAAAAGCCCGTGTTTGATTTGCCGATAAGCGGGGCGCTTATCGGGCCAATGCCCTCTCACTGCGATCGATGAAGTCGAGCATCGCGCGCACGTCGGCGCTGTCCTCGGCTTGCGCGACGAGCTGCTCGCGGGCCTCGGGGAGGGAGAGGCCGGCCATGTACAGGGTGCGATAGGCGCGCTTGATCGAGGAAATGCGCGCGCCGTCGAAGCCGCGGCGCTTCAGGCCTTCGCTGTTGATGCCGCGCGGGCGGCCGTGTTGCTCGTTCGCCATCATCAGGAACGGAGGCACGTCGGAGCCGACCAGGCAGCCCATCGCGATGAAGGCGTGCGCGCCGACCTTGCAGAACTGGTGCACGCCGGCATAGCCGGAGATGATCACCCAGTCGCCGATCTCCACGTGCCCGGCCAGCGCCGAGTAGTTGGAGAACACCACGTGGTTGCCGACCTGGCAGTCGTGCGCGACGTGCACGTAGGCGAGCAGCCAGTTGTCGTCGCCGATGCGGGTGATGCCGCCGCCGTCGCCGGTGCCGCGGTTGATGGTGACGAACTCGCGGATCAGGTTGCGGTCGCCGATCACCAGCTCGCTGCGCTCGCCGGCGAATTTCTTGTCCTGCGGATCGCCGCCGATGGAGGCGAACTGCGCGATGCGGTTGTCGCGGCCGATCCGGGTCGGCCCCTCGATCACCACGTGCGGGCCGATCACCGTGCCGTCGCCGATCTCCACCTCGGCGCCGATCACGCTGTAGGCGCCGATGCCGACGTTGGCGCCGATCTTCGCGGCGGGGTCGACCTGCGCAGTGGGGTGGATCGAGGCGGCTCGGGTCATTTGTCCGACCTCGCCGCGCACATCAGTTCGCAGCTGGCCACTTCCTTGCCGTCCACCAGGGTGCGCGCGGCGAACAGGCCCATGCCGCGCATCACGCGCTTCACCGACACTTCCAGCCGCAGCTGGTCGCCCGGCACCACCGGCGCGCTGAAGCGCGCGTTGTCCACCTTGACCAGGTAGAACAGCGGGCTGGCCGTGTTGCCCTTCATGCGGTTGCTGAGCTGGGTGAGCAGGCCGGCGGCCTGCGCCATCGCTTCCACGATCAGCACGCCCGGCATCACCGGGTGGCCGGGGAAATGGCCGTTGAAGAACGGCTCGTTGATGGTGACGTTCTTCAGCGCCACCACACTCTGGTCGGGCACGATCTCGACCACGCGGTCGACCAGCAGGAACGGATAACGGTGCGGCAGCAGCTGCTGGATCTGTTCCACGTTCACCGGCAGGGTCACGGGGGCGGGGGCGTCACTCATCGTTCTTGTCCTTCTCCAGCGCCGAGAGGCGGCGCGCGAAATCGTCCAGGTGCTTGAAGCGGGCTGCGCTCTTGCGCCACTGGCGGTTGTCCTGCAGCGGGGTGCCGGAGGAATACTCGCCTGGCTCGCGTATCGAGTGCGTGACCAGGCTCTTGGCGGTAATGGTAACCCGGTCGGCCAGTTCCAGATGGCCGAGCACGCCGGCGTTGCCGCCGATCTGGCACCAGCGGCCGATCCTGGCACTGCCGGCCACTGCGGCGCAGCCGGCCATGGCGGTGTGCGCGCCCACGTGCACGTTGTGGGCGATCTGTATCTGGTTGTCGAGGCGCACGTCGTCCTCCAGCACGGTATCGTCCAGCGCGCCGCGGTCGATCGTGGTGTTCGCGCCGATCTCGCAGTCGTCGCCGATGCGCACGCCGCCGAGCTGGGGGATCTTCAGCCAGTGGTCGCGCTCGAAGGCGAGGCCGAAGCCGTCCGAACCGATCACTGCGCCGGGATGCACCAGCACGCGCCGGCCCAGCGTCACCCGCGTCACCAGGGTGACGCGCGCCACCAGGCGCGACTGCGCGCCCACGATGCAGTCCTCGCCCACGATGCAGTGCGGGCCGAGCACGGCGCCGTCCTCGACCGTCGCGCCGCGTTCGATCACGCAGCACGGCCCGATGCTGGCGCCGGGGGCGACCCTCGCGCCGGCGTCCACCACCGCGCTGGGATGGATGCCGGGCGCGGCGGCGGGCAGGCGCTCGTACAGCGCGGCGATCTTCGCGTAGGCCGCGTAGGGATCGGCGGCGATCAAAGCGTCGACCGGGCAGTCGGCGAGGTTTTCCTCGCGCAGGATCACCGCGCCGGCGCCGGTGGCGGCCAGTTGCGCGGCGTACTTGCCGGTCGAGAGAAAGCTGATCTGTCCAGCCTGCGCATTCGCGAGCGCGGCGACGCCCTCGATGCGGCGGCCGCCGTCGCCGCGAAGGCGCAGGCCGAAGCGTTCGGCCAGCTCTGCAAGGGAATGGCTGGCGAGGGTATGGCTGGGATGCTGGCTCAAAGGCGTCTCCGCGGCGGGCTCGTGATTGTATCGGCCGGGACCAAAAAGCGAAAAGCGCGGCAGGCCGCGCTTTTCGCTTGTGCGACGCGGCGGCGCCCGGTCAGAACGTGGAGCCGAAGGTGAACTGGATGCGTTCCTCGTAATGGCCGTCGCCAGCCTGGGTGCGGAACGGCAACGCGAAGTTGATGATCATCGGGCCGATCGGCGCCTGCCAGTGCAGCGAGAGGCCGGTGGAGGCGCGCAGGGTCTTGGCGTCGAAGCTCTGCCAATCCTTGTAGGCGTTGCCGACGTCGACGAACCAGGACACGCGGGCGGTGTTGACGTCCTTCAGGAAGGGCAGCGGCAGGTACAGCTCGGCCGTGCCCAGCACCTTGAGCGCACCGCCGATCGGCTGCGCGTAGGAGTAGTAGCTGCCGTTGCAGATACCGTTCGCATCCGGTGAGCCGGTGCCGGAGCAGATGCGCGGGCCCAGCGTGTTGTCCTGGAAGCCACGCACGTCGCGCACGCCGCCGGAGTAGAAGTTCTCCCAGAACGGGAAGTCGTTGCGCATGTCTTGCGGCACAGGCGTTCCCGCGGCGGCGTAGGCCGCCTTGAGCTGGTCGAACTGCGTATCGCTGATGCCGTTCTGGCCGTAGGTCTTGCCATAGCCCACCTGACCGTCGAGGTAGAGCACGAAGCCGTGGCCGATCGGCCAGTAGTGGTTCGCCTCGCCGGTCAGCTTCCAGTACTTCACGGTGGAGGTGGGCAGGGCCACTTCCGCGTTCAGCGACAGCACGCCGCCGCGGGTGGGCGCCCAGTAGCCGTTGCGGGTGTCGAGGTTCCAGCCCAGCGTGCCGATCGTCGAGTGGACCGTGTAGTTGCCGATCTCGTTCTGATAGTCGACCAGCTGCTGCGGTGTGTAGCCGGGGATCGAGTTGATCTTGTTGCTGCTGAGGCCGATGCCTGCGCGGATGCTCTGGAAGTCGGTGATCGGGAGGCCGAGGTAGGTGGAGAACGCCTTCTGGCTGGTGGAGTAATTCGCGAACTCGCTGTTGTCGACGTTGCCGTAGTCGGTCTTGGAGTAGGTGGCGTTGTAGCCGATGCCCACGCCGTTGTCGGTGAGCGAGGGGTTGTAGTAGTTGACGTTGAAGCGGGTGTAGTAGCTGCTGCGTTCGCCGCTCACCGACACGCTGTCGCCGGTGCCGAACAGGTTGCGCTGCGACACCGAGGCGGACAGGATGATGCCCGAGTACTGCGAGTAGCCCACGCCGAACTGCAGGCTGCCGGCGGACTGCTCCTCGACCTTGACGGTGACGTCGACCTGGTCGTCCGAGCCGGGCACCTTCTTCTTGTCGATGTCGACCTTCTTGAAGTAGCCAAGCTGCTGCAGGCGGATCTTCGAGCGGTCGATCGCCGCCTGCGAGTACCAGGAGCCCTCGAGCTGGCGCATCTGGCGGCGCAGCACGTCGTCCTCGGTACGCGTGTTGCCCTCGAAGACCACCCGGCGCACGTACACGCGCTGGCCCGGTTCGATGTAGAGCGTGAGGTCGACGGTGCGCTTGTCCTTGTCGAGCTTCGGATACGGCGTGACTTTGGCGTAGGCGTAGCCGATGTTGGCCAGCAGCGCCTTGATAGCCTTGGTGCTGTTCTCGATCGCGCCGCGGTTGAACACCTCGCCCGGCTTGACGAACACCAGCTGGCGCAACGTGGTCTCCGGCAGCACCAGGGTGCCGAGCAGCTTCACGTCGGCGATCTTGTAGATCTCGCCTTCCTTCACGTCGGCGGCGATGTACATCGACTGCTTGTCCGGCGCGATCGCCACCTGGGTGGAATCGACGCCGAAGTCGGCGTAGCCGCGGTCCATGTAGTAGGACTGCAGCTTCTCCAGGTCGCCGGAGAGCTTCTCGCGCGAGTACTGGTCGTTCTTGGAATACCAGGACATCCAGTTCGGCGTGCCCAGCTCGAAACCGTCGCGGATCTGCTTGTCGGTGAACGCGTGGTTGCCGACGATGTTGATCTCCTTGATCTTCGCCACCTGGCCTTCGCGGATCTCGATGTCGATCGCCACGCGGTTCCGTTCCAGCTTCACCACGTGCGGGATCACCGAGACGCTGTACTTGCCGCGGTTGTAGTACTGGTGGATCAGCTCCTGCTGCACGTTGTCCAGCGCCAGCCGGTCGAAGGTCTCGCCCTCGGCCAGGCCGATCGACTTCAGGCCCTTCTTGAGATCGTCGGTCTTGATGTCCTTGTTGCCGCGGATCGTGAGCTTGGCGATCGACGGCCGCTCCACCACCTTGATCACCAGGATGTTGCCGTCGCGCTCCATCTCCACGTCGCTGAAGAACTTGGTCTGGTACAGCGCGCGGATCGCCCGCTGCGCCGTGGCGTCGGTCATGCGGTCGCCGCGGCTCATCGGCAGGTAGTTGAACACCGTGCCGGCGGAGATGCGCGAGAGGCCGTCGATGCGGATATCCGAGATCACGAATGGATCGAAGGCGAGCGCGTTGGCGGAGAGGGAGGCAAGCAGCAGCAGGGCGGCGATACGCTTCATCGTCGATTCCGGTGGAGGGTTTCGATCAGGCCGCCGGCCCGATCAAGGCACGCGGCAGGGCAGGGCCCTGTCGCGAGAAAGAGCAGGTGCCCGCGAGGGGCACCGGGTGCAGCAAGCCGCCGCGCGATGGCGCGGCCGGCACGAACGTTTGCGGCGTCGACGAACCGGGGGCACGGATCATCGGCGTCACGACAGCAGCAGGCGATGGATGTCGTTGTAGAACACCAGGCCCATCAGGCTGAACAGCAGCACCAGCCCGATGTACTGGCCGATCGCCATGGCCTGTTCGCTGAGCGGGCTGCCCTTGAGCAACTCGATAAGGTAATACAGCAGGTGGCCGCCATCCAAGACGGGGATGGGCAGCAGGTTCAGCACCGCCAGGCTCAGCGAGACCATGGCGAGGAACTGCAGGAACCACGCCAGGCCCATGTGCGCGCTGGCGTTGGCCATCTGCGCGATGCCGATCACGCTGGACAGGTTCTTGGGCGAAGCCTCGCCGCCCAGCATCTTGCCGATCATGCCGAAGGTCTGCGTGACCTGGCGCCAGGTGCCGTCCAGCGCGGCGTTGAACGCGCGCAGCGGGCCGTAGCGCAGCGTGGCCGCTTCCATCGGCGGCGCGCCGATGCCGATCATCCAGTCGATGGGCTGGCCTTGCAGGGACTCGCGTTTCGCGACGACTTCCAGCGGGATCGTCCGGCCGTTGCGTTCGACCACGATCGCCAGCTTCGGCGACAACGCGGCGTCCTGTTGCACCAGCTTGCCCAGCGTCTCGAAATCCGCCACCGGTTTGCCGTTGACGCTGAGGATGCGGTCGCCGCCCTGCATGCCGGCCAGCGCGGCGGGCTGGCCGTCCAGCACGGTGGCGGCCACCGGAGGCGGCGGCGCCAGTTGCAGGCCCAGGGCGGTGAGGTACTGGTCGATCGGCTGGCCGGGCGGAAGCTTGTCCAGCGGCAGCACGACCTGTCGCTGCGCGCCGTCGGGGTCGCGCACGTCCAGCGGCAGCGGGGTGCGGCCCAGCAGGGCGTTGGCCACCGCGTCCAGCGAATCGCTCCAGGTATCCACCTCGCGGCCGTTGACGCTGAGGATGCGGTCGCCCGGCTGGATGCCGGCCACGGCCGCCATGCTTTGCGGCTTGGCGGTGACGATCGGCGCCGCGTCGGGCCGGCCCAGCATGAACATCAGCCACAGTGCGGCCACGGTGAAGATCAGGTTGAAGCCCGGCCCAGCCAGCACGATCAGGATGCGCTTCCACACCGGTTGCGTGGTGAATTCCTGGTTCTGGAACTGCGGCGGCACCACGCCCTCGCGGGCGTCCAGCATTTTCACGTAGCCGCCCAGCGGGATCGCGGCGATCTGGTACTCGCAGCCGTCGCGGCCGATGCGCTTCCACACCGCCTTGCCGAAGCCCACCGAGAAGCGCAGCACCTTCACGCCGCAGCGGCGCGCGACCCAGTAGTGGCCGAACTCATGGAAGGTCACCAGCACGCCCAGCGTGACCAGCAACCAGAATACCGAGCCGAAGAAGGAAGTCATCAAGCGCCGTGGCAGGAAATCAAGGGTGACAGGATATCAGCAAGCCCGCCGCAACTGGCGCCGGGCCGCCGCCCGCGCCTCGCCGTCGCGCGCGACCAGAGACTCCACATCGACCACGGCAAGCGGCGGCAGTTCCGCCAGTACGCCTTCCACCACCTCGGCGATCGCCAGGAACGGCAGGGCTCCGGCCAGGAAGGCCTCCACCGCGACCTCGTTCGCCGCGTTCAGGATCGCCGGCGCGTCGCCACCCGCGCGCAGCGCCTGGTAGGCGAGAGCGAGGCAGCGGAAAGTGTCCAGGTCCGGCGCCTCGAATTCCAGCGCGCCGCAAGTGGCGAGGTTCAGCGGGGGCACGCCCGATGCCACGCGTTCCGGCCACGCCAGCGCATGGGCGATCGCGGTGCGCATGTCCGGGTTGCCGAGCTGGGCCAGCACCGAGCCGTCCACGTATTCCACCAGCGAGTGCACCAGGCTCTGCGGGTGCACCGCCACCTCGATCGCGTCGGCCGGCGCGCCGAACAGGTGGTGTGCCTCGATCACTTCCAGGCCCTTGTTCATCAGGGTGGCCGAGTCCACCGAGATCTTGCGGCCCATCGACCACTTCGGATGCTTGCAGGCCTGATCCGGTGTCACCGTCGCCAGCTCGGCGCGCGTCCGGCCGCGGAACGGGCCGCCCGAAGCGGTGAGGATCAGCTTGCGCACGCCGCTGGCGCGCAGGTCGGGCCGGCCGCCGGGCAGGCACTGGGGCGGCAGACATTGAAACAGCGCGTTGTGCTCGGAGTCGACCGGGATCAGTTCGCCGTCACCGGCGCGCAGCGCCTCCAGCAGCAGCGGGCCGGCCAGCACGATGGATTCCTTGTTCGCCAGCAGCAGGCGCTTGCCCGCCCGCGCGGCGGCAAGCGTGGAGTCCAGCCCCGCGGCGCCCACGATCGCGGCCACCACGGTGTCGCACAACGTGCCGGATGCGGCGGCGGTGAGCGCGTCATGGCCGCTGGCCACCTCGCAGCGCACGCCGGCTGCGGCGAGCCGGCGCGCCAGCTCGCCTTCCAGCGCGGGCTCGACGATCACCGCCAGTTCGGGGCGGTGCGTGGCGCACAGCGCCGCCAGCGCATCCACGTTGCGGTGCGCACTGAGCACGCTGGCGCGGAAGCGGCCCGGATGCCGCGCGATCACGTCCAGGGTGCTGGCGCCGATCGAGCCGGTGGCGCCCATGACGGCGACGCGTTTCATGACCTGTGTCTCTTGCGGGGTGATCGGGAATCGGGAATCGGGAACAGGAAAAGCGGATTATTGGCGAGTTTGCTGGCGCGGGGCACGAGCCGCCCACCGCGGTTCGATTCCCTGCTCCCTGTTTCCGATTCCCGGCCTTTCATAGCCCCAGCAGCCACAGGCCCAGCGCGAACACCGGCAACGCGGCGAACACGCTGTCCATGCGATCCAGCAGGCCGCCGTGGCCGGGGAAAATCGTGCCCGAATCCTTCACCTGCGCATGGCGCTTCATCAGGCTTTCCAGCAGGTCGCCCACGATCGAGGCGGCGACGGTGAGCACGGCCAGCGCGGCGAGGCCGATCAGGGCGCCGCCACGCACGCCCAGCAGCCAGCCGCCGACGAGGCAGACCAGGGTACCGGCCACCAGCGCGCCGTAGGCGCCGGCACGGGTCTTGCCGGGGCTGATCTGCGGCGCCAGCTTGCGCTTGCCGAACCGGCGTCCGCTGAAATATGCACCGATGTCGGCGGCCCACACGATGAGCAGCGCCAGCAGCATCCACCAATGACCGTGCGGCACGCGGCCGTGCAGGGCGATCACGGCGATCCAGGCGGGGAACATCACGAAGACGCCGGCCACGAGCTTCAGCGCACGGTTTTCCGGCGTCGGCGCTGCGCCGAACGCGAAACGGCCAAGCCAAACGCAGGCCAGCAGCCACCACGCCACGCCCAGCACCAGCAGCAGCGGCGTCAGCGCGCCGGCATGCGCGAGCCACAGCAGCACGAACAGCGCGGCGGCGACCACCAGCAGGGCGATGCGCATGGATGCCTTGTGCACGCCGGCGAGGCGCGCCCATTCCTCCAGCGCGCCCAGGAACAGCGCGGCACCGACCACGGCGAGCCATGGCGTGGGCAACAGCAGGATGATCAGGATCGCCAGCGGCGCGAGCAGCAAGGCGGTGAGGACGCGCTGGAACAGCATGCTTACCCCTGGGAGTCCGTGGCGATCTGTTCGCCGGTGCGACCGTAGCGGCGTTCGCGTCGGCCAAAGTCCTCGATCGCCCGGTGCAGGCAGGCCTGGTCGAAGTCCGGCCACAGGGTATCGGTGAAATGCAGTTCGGCATAGGCCGCCTGCCACAGCAGGAAGTTGCTGAGCCGGCATTCGCCGCCGGTGCGGATGAACAGGTCCAGCGGCGGCAGCTCGGCCAGGCACATGAAACGGTCGAGCGAGGATTCGTCGATGGCCGCGACGGCCAGCTCGCCGCGTACCACCGCGGCAGCGGCCGCGCGCGCGGCTTGTGCGATCTCCCAGCGACCGCCGTAGTTCACCGCGATATTGAGCTGCAACTCGCGGTTGCCCGCGGTGCGCGCCATTGCGGCCTGCATGCGCTCGCGCAGCGGCTCGTCGAAGGCGGCCAGGTCGCCCACGAAGCGCAGCCGCACGCCCTGGGCATGCAACTCGTCGGTTTCCTTGTCCAGCGCGCGCACGAACAGCGCCATCAGCGCGCCGACTTCCTCCTCGGGTCGCTTCCAGTTCTCGCTGGAGAAGGCGAACAGTGTGAGCGCCGCGACGCCTTCGCGCAGGCAGCCTTCCACCACCTCGCGCACCGCCTTGCGGCCGGCGTTGTGGCCGAAGCTGCGCGGCCGGTGGCGCGCCTTCGCCCAGCGGCCGTTGCCGTCCATCACGATGGCGATGTGGCGGGGGATGGGAGGGATAGAAGTGGGAGTCATGCTACGAAGCGCTATAACCCTTCTCCCCTTGGGGGAGAAGGTGCCTCGAAGAGGCGGATGAGGGGCGGGCGCTCGCCTTGAGGCTGCTTCAGGCGAGCTTCGTTGCAGGGTTGTCGCAAGATTGGCCCCTCTCCCTTTGCCCTCTCCCCGGCGGGGAGAGGGGAATGTGGTGCCGAGCGGGTTCGCGATGCCGGGTGCTGGGGTTGGCCTAGCGTTGCGGTATCGCTGTGGTACCCATCACATGGACATCAACTCGTCTTCCTTGGCCTTCACCACGCCGTCGACGTCCTTCACGAAACGGTCGGTCAGTTTCTGGATCTCGTCGTCGGCGCGGCGTTCCTCGTCCTCGCTGATCTGCTTGTCCTTGAGCAGGTCCTTCACCTTCTGGATCGCGTCGCGGCGCACGTTGCGGATCGCGATCTTCGCGCTTTCGCCTTCGTGCGACACGTGCTTGGCCAATTCCTTGCGACGCTCTTCGGTGAGCGGCGGCATGTTGAGGCGGATCACAGTGCCGGCGGTGGTTGGCGTGATGCCGATGTCCGAGGCCAGGATCGCCTTCTCGACCGGGCCGACCAGGCTCTTGTCGAACGGCGTGATGATGATGGAGCGCGAATCGCCCAGGGCGACCGAGGCCACCTGGTTCAGCGGCATCTCCGAACCGTAGGCGGGCACCTTGATGCCGTCCACCAGTGCGGTGCTGGCGCGGCCGGTGCGCAGGCGGGTGAGCTCGTGCTTGAGCGCATCGATGCTCTTGCCCATGCGGGTCTGGGCATCGGTCTTGATGTCGTTGATCATGGGCGGGTCCCGGTGGATCTGGCTAGCCGGCGAGTATAACAGCGCCGGCCGTGGTGGCCGGCGTCGCGTCGCGGGGCTTCAGTTGTGCACCAGGGTGCCCACCGGTTCGCCGCGCATGATGCGCAGCAGGTTGCCCGGCACCGTCATGTCGTAGATGCGCAGCGGCGTGTTGTGGTCGCGGCACAGCGCGATCGCGGCGGTGTCCATCACCTTGAGGTTGCGCTGGATCACCTCGTCGTAGGTGAGCTGTTCGTAGCGGGTGGCGTCCGGGTGGCGGGCGGGATCGGCGGTGTACACGCCGTCGACCTTGGTGGCCTTGAGCAGCAGGTCCGCGCCGATCTCCACCGCGCGCAGGGCGGCGGCCGAATCGGTGGTGAAGAACGGGTTGCCGGTGCCGGCCGCGAACAGCGCGATGCGGCCCTTCTCGATGTGGCGGATCGCGCGGCGGCGTATGAAGTCCTCGGCCACGTCGTGGATCTGGATCGCGCTCATCACGCGGGCGTAGCCGCCGCGCTTCTCGATCGCGTCGGCCATCGCCAGCGCGTTCATCACGGTGGCCAGCATGCCCATGTGGTCGCCGGTGACGCGGTCCATGCCGGACGCGGCCAGGCCCTCGCCGCGGAAGATGTTGCCACCGCCGATCACCACGCCGACTTCCACGCCGGCCTTGCGCACCTCGATGATCTCCTCGGCCAGCCGGCCGATCACTTTCGGGTCGATGCCGTAGTCGGCCGCGCCCATCAGCGCCTCGCCGGAGAGCTTGAGCAGGATGCGGCGGTACTGGGGCTGGTCGCTCATGGGGGCTCCGGATTGTGATGGGCAAACCGTCGCATTGTAGCGATTGCGGCTTCCTGCGGCGAGCATGGATGCTGAAAGGGCGGGGCCGTGGTGGCCCCGCCCTTCGTTGTCGACGCCGGGAAAACTCAGGCGAGGTTCTTCGCCGCGAAGTCCCAGTTCACCAGGTTCCAGAACGCTTCCAGGTACTTCGGGCGGGCGTTGCGGTAGTCGATGTAGTAGGCGTGTTCCCACACGTCCACGGTGAGCAGCGGCTTGTCGCTGCCGGTGATCGGCGTGGCGGCGTTGGAGGTGTTGACGATGCCCAGCGCGCCGTCCGGGCGCTGCACCAGCCAGGTCCAGCCCGAGCCGAAGTTGCCGGCGGCGGACTTGCTGAATTCCTCCTTGAACTTCTCGAACGAGCCGAACGCCTTGCTGATCGCGTCGGCCAGCTTGCCGGTGGGCTCCTTGCCGCCCTTCGGACTCAGCGAGTTCCAGTAGAAGGTGTGGTTCCAGATCTGCGCGGCGTTGTTGAACACGCCGCCGGACGACTTCCTGATGATGTCTTCCAGCGCAGCGCCCGCGAACTCGGTGCCCTCGATCAGCTTGTTGAGGTTGGTCACGTAGGCCTGGTGGTGCTTGCCGTAGTGGTACTCCAGCGTCTCGGCGGAGATGTGCGGTTCGAGCGCGTTCTTTTCGTAGGGCAACGGGGGGAGTTCGATCGCCATGAGAGGCTCCTTGACGGTGGCTGGGGGAAGGTATCGCGGCGGCCGGCGACGGCCGGTGGTCGACTGATACAATACCGGTCTGTCCGCATTGTAAAGATGAAACACCCAGCCATGGACGTAAACGAGCGAATCAAGTCGCTGCTCGCCCTGCACCCGATCGTGCTCTTCATGAAGGGCACGCCGGAGTTTCCGATGTGCGGTTTTTCCAGCCGCGCCGCGCAGGCGCTGCAGCGGGCCGGTGCGCCGTTCCATGCGGTGAACGTGCTGGCCGATCCGGAGATCCGCGCCGCGCTGCCGCACTACGCGAACTGGCCGACCTTCCCGCAGCTGTTCATCGAGGGTGAACTGATCGGCGGCTGCGATATCGTCGTGGATCTCGAGGCTTCCGGCGAGCTGGCGCGCATGGCCGGCGACGTGACCGGGGCGGCGCAGGAATGATGCTGCCGGCGATAGGCCTTCCCGCGGGCTGGGCGCCGGCGCGCGATGCGCTGGCCGGCCGCGTGGTGCTGGTCACCGGCGCCTACGGCGGCCTCGGCGGTGCGGTGGCGCGCGCGGCGACGCGCGCCGGCGCCACCGTCATCATCAGCGGCAAGCGCAAGCGCCAGCTGGAGCAGTTGTACGACGCGATGCTGGCCGAGGGCCTGGCCGAGCCGGTGATCCATCCGCTGGACATGGAAACCGCCACGCCGCGCGAGTACGCCGCGCTGGCCGACGGCCTGCGCCACGATTTCGGCCGGCTCGACGGCATTGCGCACTGCGCCGCCGGCTTCGCCGGGCTCACGCCGCTCGCGATGCACAAGCCCGACGACTGGCTGCGCGCAATGCACGTCAACGTCAATGCGCCGTTCGCGCTTACCCAGGCCTGCCTGCCGCTGCTGCAGGAGGCGCCCGACAGCGCGGCGGTGTTCGTGCTGGACGATCCGGTGCGGCTGGCGCGCGCGCACTGGGGCGCCTACGGCGCCTCGAAGGCGGCGCTGGAGCGCTTCGCCGCCATCCTGCACGAGGAGACCGACGAGAGCCCGCTGCGCGTGCACGCGCTGCTGCCCGCGCCGATGCGCACGCGGCTGCGCCGGCAGGCGTATTTCGGCGAGGACACGATGCAGCATCCGCTGCCGGATGCCACGGCCGAGGTCATGGTCTGGCTGCTTGGCGCGCAGGCGTTGCCCGCGCGTGGCCGCGTGCTCGATCTGCGGGAAACGGCGTGACGAACTGCCATCGCCAGACAGGGGCGTCCTGATGGAAACGCAGATGACCACGTTGTCGGCGGGGATCATGCTGTTCCTGATCATGGACCCGCTGGGCAACATCCCGATCTTCCTCAGCCTGCTCAAGGGCGTGCCGCCCAAGCGTCGCCGCCGCGTGATGGTGCGCGAGCTCTTGATCGCGCTGGGCGTGCTGCTGGGTTTCCTGGTGGGCGGGCAGGTGCTGCTGAGCCTGCTGCAGCTCAAGCCCGACTCGATCAGCATCGCCGGCGGCATCGTGCTGTTCCTGATCGGCATCCGCATGGTGTTTCCGCCGGCGGATGGCGGTGGCATCTTCGGCAAGTCCCGCGGCGGCGAGCCCTTCATCGTGCCGATGGCGATCCCAGGCGTGGCCGGCCCCTCGGCGATGGCGGCGCTGCTGCTGCTCACCAACACCCAGCCGGGACGCACTGCCGACTGGGCGATCGCGCTGGTCGGCGCGTGGCTGGCCACGGCGGTGATCCTGCTGTGCTCCACCTACCTGTTCCGGTGGTTGGGCGAGAGCGTGCTGACCGCGTTGGAGCGCGTGATGGGCATGCTGCTGATCGCGCTGTCCGTGCAGATGTTCCTGGGCGGTGTGGCGGCGTATCTGCACCTGCATATCTGAGTCCGGTTGTCGCTCCCTTGCCGAGTACCGCTGCCGCGATTGCCACCACGGCGGGATGCATGCGGGCGCGCGGCACCGGATGGGCGATTTTCGGAAGCCGGGCCACTCCGGCGTGCAGTCTGGTTCTGGTTTGCTGCCGATTGCCGCCAGGCATCCGGTGATTGGACAAGCGGAGTGACGACACTTGCGCGTCGTCGACGGCAATCGTAAAAATGCCGTCAAGAAAGCTCGCCAAAATGCTAACATTGGCTTGAGGATTCCACGGGCGAATCCAGAGAGTTCAGCGGTTGTGGCGTGATTTGCGCTGCCGGGCCGCGCGGGTAAAGCCGCACCTATCCACCTGACCCAGAAGGTCAGGTTTTTTTGCGCCTGAAGAAATCGTTTTTTCTTGCAGGAATGGCAAGAAATTGGTGGGCGCGATCCGGCTCGTGCGAGCGATGGGCGTCATTCCGAACCATTTGCATGAGCCCGATTGGCTGCGGCGGCATGCGGGGATGGTGACGGATTGCGCTGCCCGCGAGGTCTGCACGGCGTCCGAGCCGAGTGCCGACTCTTTGGCTCCGGGGTTGCAGGTCGAATCCGAATGAAAATCCACCAATGGGGTTCCGACGAATGAAACGAAATCATCTTTCCCTGGCGATCGCGCTGGCCTGCTGCATGGCTTCGGGCCTGGCGCTGGCACAAACCACGATCAGCCAGAACGGCACCGACACGACCAGCCCGGCCAAGCAGCAGCGTGCCAGCGTGTCGAGTACATCGAACACCACGAACTCGAACGACACCCGTCGCGTGCAGCAGCTTGGCGCGGTCACCGTGCAGGCCCAGAGCCTGGCGCTGGGCGGTGGCCTGATGTCAGTGCAGACCGCGCCGAAGGCGGTTTCCACGATCAGCCGCGACGCCATCGTCAAGGCGGCGCCGGGCGGCACTTTCGTGCAGATGGTCGACAGCATTCCCGGCGTGGATGCGTCCACCGACGACGTGACCGGCCTCAACGACGGCAATTACAGCATTCGCGGTTTTACCAACGACGAGATCGGCGTCACCGTGAACGGCGCGCCGATCAATGACAGTGGCAGCTACAGGATTTATTCGACCGAATACGGCGATACCGAAAACATGGGCGACATCACCGTGTTGCAGGGCTACCCGGATGTGGATACGCCGATTGCCGGCGCCGCGGGCGGTTCGATCGCCTGGGTCACGCTCGATCCGCCACACACGGCCGGCCTGGACGTGAGCCAGACCTTCGGCAGCAACGATTATCGTCGCACCTTCCTGCGCCTGAATACCGGCGACACCGGCCCGGTGCGTTCCTGGGTGTCGTATTCCAACAACTCCGCCGACATGTGGCGCGGCGCCGGCCATATGCAGGTGACCAAGGTCGACGGCAAGTCCATCTGGACCATCGACGACAACAATTCCATCTCGGCCTCGTTCCAGTACAACCGCGAGGTGAAGAACAGCTACGACAGCCTGACCAAGACGCAGATTGCGCAATACGGCTACGACTCCGGCTACAACACCACGCTGACCGGCAACCCCAGCACCGACAAGAACTTCTACCTGCTGCACGTCAATCCGTTCCGTAGCTGGCTGGCCAGCCTGGATGGCGAATTCCGGCTGAGCGACAACCTGCGCCTGTCCGTCGTGCCTTACTTCCAGTACGGCTATGGCGGCGGCGGCAGCGGCGCCACGTTCACGGAAACGACATCCGCGCAGAACCTGTACCAGTACACCAACCAGGATCTCAATGGCGACGGCAAGCTCAAGGGGACCGACCTGGCGTATGGGCTCAGCACCTCGTACACCTATCGGCCCGGCATCATCGCCAAGTTGAACCAGGATTTCGGCGAGGACAACAGCCTCGAGTACGGCTTCTGGTGGGACAAGCCGCGCCAGCAGCAGGCGCAGGTGTTCAGCCCGGTCGACCCGGCCACGGGTGTGCCCTCCGACCTGTGGGGCCAGGTCGACCTGATCCGCTACCCGGACGGCACGGTGCAGAAGACCTACAACGAATACACGCAGACCGATACGCGCAAGTTCTTCGCCACCGATACCTGGACGCCGAACGACAAGTGGACGTTCACCCTCGGCGCCGCCTACCTGTGGGAAGAGCGCAGCGGCTACGACTACGAGTGGCCCGGCTCGGTGCGCAAGTACTACAGCCAGATCGGCGGCCACTTCACCGCCAGCTACCACAAGGTCAGTCCGACGGCGGGCGTCAAGTACCAATTGAACGACGAGAACCAGTTCTACTTCGGCGTGGGCAAGACTTTCCGCGCACCGATCAATGGCGCGCTGCTGCAGAACGCCGCGGTGGCGAATGCGCCGGGCGCGCTGTCTTCCGGCAACTACTCCACCAAGCCGGAGACGGCGACCACCGCCGACCTTGGCTGGCGCTACTACGGCGACCGGTTCTCCGCCAACGTGGATGCCTACGCCTCCAACCTGCGCAACAAGCAAGTGTCGGGCTACGACGAGAACACCGGACAGACGGTCTACCTGGCGCTGCCCATGGTGCAGATGCGTGGCGTGAGCAGCGAGGCCAGCTACAAGTTCACGCCGAACTGGACCCTCTACGCCACCTACACCTACTCCAAGGCGACGCTGAAGTCCGATGTCAACACGCTGGGCGACGGCATCTACGACACGAATGGCAAGACCTTCCTGAACACGCCGAAGAATTCCGGCTATGTGCGCCTCAGCTACGACCAGGGGCCGTTCTGGGCCAGCCTGGACGCGAAGTATCGCGGCGCGGTCTGGGGCGACTGGTCCAACACGGAGAAGGCGGGCGGCTATACCGTGTTCAACTTCAATGCGGGCTGGAAGTTCGGCGATTTCGCCTCGTGGTTCCGCAAGCCGTACATCAAGCTCAACGTGTTCAACATCACGGACCGCAAGGCGCTGACCTACGCCAACAACATCGGCTCCTTCCTCGCGTCGAACCCCGACAAGATCAAGGACGCGAATGGCGTGACCCTGTACGCCTCGGCGCCCTACTACTCGCTGCTGCAGGATCGCGCGGTCATGGTGACCTTCGGCGCCTCGTTCTTCTGATCGAACCCGCGGCCCGCGCAAGCGGTGTCCCCGAAGCCGCCTCCCCCCGGAGGCGGCTTTTTTCGTGCTGGTGCCGTGCAAGCGGGTTGTCCTTGCGATCACGGCGAGGGTTCGCAAGCGAGTGCGACGGTTCCGTCAAAAGTTACGATTCTGTAATATGATGCGGTTACATTCGTCGTGATGGATCCGGGGCGACCTTGCGGTCGCATGCCCCCGGTGCATCAAGTTATTTCAATGGAATCAGTTGCTTAAAATGGCAAGAGGGATGGACCCTCTGCGCTGGTCCCGTGTTTCTCTTGCGAATCTCTCAGGGGTCGAATCTCGATGAACAATAGTTTGCGCACCAAACTCCTCCCGGTAGCCATCGCCGCGCTGCTGGCCGCCTCGCCCGTGCTGGCCCAGGACACCTCGTCCTCGATCAGCGGCCGCGTGCTCGACGCCAGCGGCCAGCCGGTCGCCGGCGCTACCGTGCAGATCGTGCACGAGCCCTCGGGCACCACCAAGATCACTTCCACCGGTCCGGACGGCCGTTACGCCGCGCAGGGCTTGCGCGTGGGCGGCCCGTTCGACGTCACCGCGTCCAAGGCCGGCATGGCCCAGATCGAGCAGAAGAACGTCTACCTGCAGCTGGCGCAGGACACCGCGGTCAACCTGACCATGGGCGCCGAGCAGGCCAAGCAGGTGAAGGACCTGGGCGCGGTCACCGTGTCGGCCAGCGCGCTGATGCAGACCTTCACGCCGGACAACAAGGGCATCTCCACCAACGTCTCGCAGCGCGAACTGGAAGCGGCGCCGGCGCCGGACCGTTCGATCCAGAACATCGTGCGCATGGACCCGCGCGTGGTGATCACCGACCGCGAGCGCGGCGAGATCTCCGCGGTGGGCCAGAACAGCCGCTACAACAACATCACCGTCGACTCGATGAGCGCGAACGACCCGTTCGGCCTCAACGCGAACGGCCTGCCCACGCTGGGCACGCCGATCTCGATGGACACCATCGCCGAATACAACATCTCCACCGCGAACTACGACGTGGCCAACCGCCGCGGCCTCGGCGCGGCGGTGAACGCGGTGACCAAGAGCGGCACCAACGAATTCCACGGCTCGGTGTACTACGCGTTCCAGAACGACGACATGATCGGCGACAACCAGCAGGGCGCGAAGTACGCAGGCTTCTCGCGCCAGTGGACCGGCGGTGCCACGCTTGGCGGCCCGATCATCAAGGACAAGCTGTTCTTCTTCGCCTCGATGGAGAAGAGCACCCAGGTGGCGGCGGGCAGTCCCTACGGCCCGGCCGATTCCGGTGCCGCCAACCCGATCGCCGGCCTGACATCGGCCCAGGTGGACCAGATCCGCCAGATCGCCGCGCAGAAGTACGGCATGACCGACCTCGGCAGCGTGGGCGGCGGCAACTCCAACCTCGAGGACAAGCGCTACCTCGGCAAGATCGACTGGAACATCAGCAACAACCACCGCGCCAGCTTCACCTTCAGCGAGACCAAGGAAACCAAGCCGATCATCACCGGCAGTCCGACCAACCTGCGGCTGTCCAGCGGCTGGTACACCACCAAGGTCGACAACAAGAGCTACGCGCTGCACTTCTACGACGACTGGTCGGACGTGTTCTCCACCGACACCACCGTGTCGTACCGCAACTTCACGCAGAACCGCGGCCCGTACAACGGCGTGGCGATGCCTGACGTCACCGTCTACCCGACCGTCTTCGGCGGCCCGAACGTGGAGTTCGGCACCGAGTACTCCAGCCAGGCCAACGTGCTGAAGGTGAAAACTTGGAACGCGGCCTGGGCCGGCACGCTGTTCCTCGGCGACCATACCGTGAAGGGCGGTTTCGACTTCGAGCGCGGCGAGTACTACAACCTGTTCCTGCAGAATCTGTACGGCAGCTACATCTTCGAGAACCTGACCGGCGGCCCGAGCAACGGCCTCGACGCGTTCGCCCAGGGCCTGTACTACCAGTACCGCTACAACCGTCCGGCCAATGGCCTGTCGCTGGCCGACACCGCCGCCGCCTACAATCTCAACCAGTGGGGCGTGTTCCTGCAGGACACCTGGCAGGTCAACAACAACCTGTCGGTGCAGTACGGCGTGCGCGTCGACATCCCGCTGATGAGCGACCGGCCGATCTACAACCCGACCTTCGCGGCCGCGTTCGGCCGCAGCAACCAGACCACGATCAACGGCAACCGCGTGGTGCAGCCGCGCATGTCGTTCAACTACAGCTTCGACACCGAGCACATGACCCAGCTGCGCGGCGGCATGGGCCTGTTCGTGTCGAATCCGCCGGGCGTGTGGCTGGGCAACATCTTCTCCAACTCCGGCATGACCCAGACCCAGTTCAACTGCGGCCCGACCCAGAAGGGCTGCAACAGCAACCTGCCGGCATTCAGCCCCAATCCGAATGCGCAGAACGACGGTACCCCCGGCACCGGCCAGATGACGGTGAACACCATCTCGCCGGGCTTCCGCATCCCCAGCGCGTGGAAGTTCAGCCTGGGCTTCGACAAGGAACTGCCGTGGTGGGGCCTGATCGCCACCGCGGACTACCAGCACATCAAGCAGCGCGACGCGATCTGGTTCCAGAACATCAACACCGGCGCGCCCACCGGCGTGCTGCCCGACGGCCGCCAGAGCTTCTTCCGCTATCCGAACCTGGATCCCAAGGCGAAGAACCAGACGGTGACCTACAACGCCAACCCGGCGTTCTCCAACGCCAACATCAACCTGGCCAACTCCAGCAAGGGCAAGGCCGACAGCCTCACCCTGGCGCTGAAGAAGCCGTTCGCGGACGGCTGGATGGCGATGACCGGCATCACCTGGGGCCGCTCCACCGAGGTGAACCCGGGCACCTCCAGCGTGGCGCTGTCCAACTACTCGAAGAACTACCTGACCAACCCCAGCGAGAACGTGGCCAGCACCTCGAATTACTCGATCCCGTGGCGGGTGATCGCCTCGCTGACCTGGCAGCACCGCTTCTTCGGCGATTACGCCACCACGTTCGGCGCGTTCTTCGACGGTCACTCGGCTTCGCCGTACAGCTGGACGTTCGGCAACGATGCGAACGGCGACAGCTTCGCCAACGACCTGGTGTTCATCCCGAAGCCGGGCCAGGTGGAGTTCCGCCAGGGCACCGATCCGGCCCTGATCCAGCAGTTCTACGACTACATCCAGGGCAACCAGTACCTGCGCGACCACGCGGGCAGCATCGCCAGGCGCAACGGTGCCCGTGCCGGCTGGATCAACCAGCTGGACCTGAGCTTCAGCCAGGAGATCCCAGGCATCTTCAAGGGCAACAAGGGCGAGGTGCGGCTGGACATCTACAACTTCGGCAACATGCTCAACAAGAACTGGGGCATCGAGAAGCGCGTGCCCTTCCCGGGGGCGCGCGCGCTGGCCGACTTCTACGGCGTGGATACGGCCACCGGCAAGTACATCTACGACATCAGCTGCGGCGGCGCCAAGACCTGCACCAACTACATCCAGAACGGCCACTACAGCCCGCAGCCTATCCCGGTGTACATCAACAACAACGACGACCTGGCCCAGCGCTGGTCGATCCTGCTGACCGTGAAGTACAAGTTCTGAGCTGTCGGCGGCAATGCAGCATCCGGCCGGCGCCCGCGAGGGCGCCGGTTTTTTTGATCGCGCACAATCCTTGTGCGCCAACCTTGCGAGTGCCGGCAGCGCGCAAAACGGCGCACCTGCCGTTTTGGCTTGACGCGGCTTTGGTCGAGGCGGGAAGCTTCGGGGTCGCCGCATCCGCGCGGGCGTGTGCCTGCGGGACAGTGGCATGGAGATGTTGATGAACGATGCAGGTGCCGGCGCCGCCGGTCGCAACGCCACGGTGAGCGCGCGCATTTCGCCCGCCGGTGGCCTGGACATCCTTTCGCGCCACGAGGTGGCGCGCCTGCGCGGCGCCAGCGACTCGGGCCTGCACGCGTTGTTGCGCCGCTGCGCGCTGGCGGTGCTCACTTCGGGCGCGATCACCGACGACCCGCGGGCGATCCTCGAGCAATATCCGGACTTCGACATCCAGGTGCTGCAGCAGGACCGCGGCATCAAGATCGAACTGACCAAGGCGCCGGCGCAGGCCTTCGTGGACGGCCAGATCATCCGCGGCATCAACGAGCTGCTGGTGGCGGTGGTGCGCGACATCGTCTACGTGTCCACCCAGCTCGAGCAGATCGGCACCGACCTCGAACCGTCCGACGCGCTGACCCAGGTGGTGTTCGAGATATTGCGCAACGCGCGCATCCTCAAGCCTTTCATCGACCCGAACCTGGTGGTGTGCTGGGGCGGTCACTCGATCTCGCGCGAGGAGTACGACTACACCAAGGCGGTGGGCTACCAGCTCGGCCTGCGCGGCATGGACATCTGCACAGGCTGCGGCCCGGGCGCGATGAAGGGACCGATGAAGGGCGCCACGATCGCGCACGCCAAGCAGCGGCGGCGCAACAACCGCTACATCGGCATCACCGAGCCGGGCATCATCGCGGCCGAGTCGCCGAACCCGATCGTCAACCAGCTGGTCATCATGCCGGACATCGAGAAGCGCCTCGAGGCGTTCGTCCGCATGGGCCACGGCATCATCGTGTTTCCCGGCGGCGTGGGCACGGCGGAGGAGATCCTCTACCTGCTGGGCATCCTGCTGCATCCGGACAACGCCGGCGCGCCGTTCCCGCTGATCCTCACCGGGCCGAAGCAGTCCGCCGCGTATTTCGAGCAGATCGACAAGTTTCTGCGGCTCGCGCTGGGCGATGCGGCGGCACAGCACTACCAGATCATCGTGGACGATCCCGCCATGGTGGCGAGGGCGATGGCCAAGGGCATCGACAAGGTGCGCAACAACCGTCTGGACACCAAGGACGCGTTTTTCTTCAACTGGGCGCTGCGCATCCCGCTGGAGTTCCAGACGCCGTTCCGCCCCACCCACGAGGCGATGCGGGCCTTGCAGCTCCGCCACGGTCGCCCGCTGCACGATCTGGCGGCGGACCTGCGTCGCGCGTTCTCCGGCATCGTGGCCGGCAACGTCAAGGAGGAGGGCGTGCAGGCGATCGAGCAGAACGGCCCGTTCGACATCGACGGCGACCGCGACATCATGCAGGCGCTGGACAAGCTGCTGCGGGCTTTCGTGGAGCAGCACCGCATGAAGCTGCCCGGCGGCGCGGCCTACGTGCCGTGCTACCGCGTGATCACCGGCTGAAAATCGGCACCGGGAGCGGGGCGGCGGCTTGACAGTCCGCCGCCCAATCTACAAACTACGCAGCTCCCGCCCGAATAGCTCAGCTGGTTAGAGCACTTGACTGTTAATCAGGGGGTCGCTGGTTCGAGTCCAGCTTCGGGCGCCATTTTCAAAGGGCTTGCAGCGATGCAAGCCCTTTTTGTTGTCTACGGTTTGGCTTGTCGCGTAGCGAAACACTTCCGCATGCCACGCTGGTCCGATCAGCTCTTCGCAGGCCTTAGCGGCTGATTTCTTCCAATGCCACCCCCTTGGTCCGCGGGCCGAAGATGCCGATCATCGCGATGCCGACCGCCATGGCGATGGCGATGAACATCGCCACCGCCAGAGCGCCGCCCGCATGGAGCAGATAACCGACGGCCAGGCCGGCGAACGCGGCAGCGATGCGGCTCCACGAATAGACGAAGCCGACTGCTCTGGAGCGTATGCGGGTCGGATAGAGCTCCGCCTGGTAGTTGTGGTAGGCGTACGACATCACGTTGGCCGCCAGCGTGAACACCACGCCAAGTGCGACCAGCGCGACCGGGTTGTTCGCCATGGCGAAGGCCAGCATGCTCAGGCCCATCAGCACCAGCCCCAGCATGATCTGCAGTTTGCGTTCGATCCGGTCGGCGAAGAGCACGCCGAGCAGCGGCCCCAGCGGATTGGCGATGGCGATGATGAAAGAGTATTCGAGGCTGTGCGTGACGGTGATGCCGCGTGCTATCAGCAAGGTCGGCACCCATGCCGCAAAGCCGTAGAAACCGATCACCTGGGCCATGTTGAATATCGACAGCATCAGCGTGCGCGTGCGGTACTGCGGCGAGAAGATTTCGCTGAAGCGCCCGCGGCCGGTTTCCTCGGCGTGCGTCAACGCAGGCGGCGGCAACGGCTTGCCCGTCTCCGCGACCACCCGCTGTTCGATCGCCGCCATGATGGCTTCCGCTTCGCCGGTGCGGCCCTGCAGTGCCAGCCAGCGCGGACTCTCCGGAATCCCCTGCACCAGAAGCCACACCAGCACCGCACCGAGCGAGCCGAGCAGCACCACCCAGCGCCAACCGTCGATGCCGAGCGGGTTGAGCGGCACCAGCAACCAGGCCAGCAGCGCCACCAACGGCACTACGGCGAACGTGATGAACTGATTGACGGAAAACGCGCGACCACGCTCCGCACCCGGGATCAGTTCGGAGATGTAGGTGTCGATGGTGACCAGCTGCACCGCGAAGCCCACGCCGGCGATGAAGCGCCAGACGTTGAGCATCTCGCCGGTTTGCTGGAACGCCATGATGGCGGTGCAAGCGACGTACCAGACCAGCGACCACGTGAATACCGGCCGCCGGCCGAAGCGATCCGGCAGATGACCCAGCAACACCACGCCAAACCACAAACCGGCGAACGTGCTGAAGACGAACGTGCCGAATCCCGCGATCTTGATGCTGTCGAGCCCGGCAAAAAAGCCCAGCGACTGCGCCGTGAACAGGCCAGACTTGATCATTCCCGGCGCCACGTAGCCGGTGAAAAACAGGTCGTAGAACTCGAAGACACCGCCCAGCGAAATCAGGACGACAATGGTCCAGACAGTGCGGGACGGCGGCAGCCGGTCGAGCCTGGCGGCAATTCTGGCGGATTCGATTTCTGACACGTGGATCTACCTCCGGATCGGGTATGAAAGGCAAGACCCGCCCCCGATCGGGAGCGAGTCCACCGAGCTGCAGGGCATCGATCAGTGCGTCAAAGCAGGATCGTGACTGTCCAGTATCCGGTGGCGTAGCCGCTTGCCGGGACGGTTTCGGGCATCTTGCTGCAGACGCAACGCCGCCTGCTGGTTCGACGCCCGTCACCGCGGGCATGACAGGATGTCGACTTCAGAAAGACAGCTTCACGTCGCCGTACACCAGTCGCCCGATGGGTGAATAGGTGCTGATATCGCTGCTGATGAACTCATTGGTAAAGGAGCGCGGGAAGATCGGCGGCATCTTGTTGTCGATATTGTTCACGCCAAGGGAGAGCGTGAGCTGCTTGCCGTCATCGCCGCCGCCCGCCCCGAGCGTCCAGGTGTAGGAGCCATGCAGATCCCACACGCTGTAGCTCGGTACGCGAATCCCCGGGAGCGTGCCGGCGGCGCCCTCGTCCTGGACCGAGGAAACGTAGGTATTGGCCAGGGTGACGTCCAGATTCTGGAACGACCAGTTGAGTGTCGAGTAGAAGCGATACCTCGGCAGCGTTCCGGCGAACACGCCGATGTTGCTGGCGGCGCCCGCGTACTGCTGGAACGAGTCGCCTGGACGGCGCTGGAACTTGAACGAATCGAATATCGTGCCCTTGCTCGACAACTCCCAGGTTCCGTACTTGTTCCAAGGCAGGATGTAGTCCAACCCCAACAGCCAGGAATGCTCGATCAATACGCTCTGGTTGCGGAATTTGTCGATGACGTAGAGCTGCGAGTACTTGCTCGGGTCCGGCTGGCCGGTGACGGGGTTGGTCAGGAACGCCTTCAGCGCCCCGGGCGTTCCGAAAGGACTGGTGCCGCCGAGGTTGGTGAAGTTGCCTGTGCTCACGCTGTCGAAGTACGGCGAAGCCGAACCGGAGTCATTGACCGATTGCAGGATGCGGGTGAAATCCGCGCCACCCGGGAAACCGCGCACGGTGATCGCTGAGTAGTCCGCGGTCACGGTCAGGCCGTTGATGAAGTCCGGGTGGAATTCGAAACCGATCGAGCGCGACTGTGCGGTCGACGGCTTGAGGGATGGATTGACACCGTCCTCGCCATTGAAAGTATTGCCGACAGCGTACGGCTTGCCGAACACGATGCCGATGAGATTGTCGGTCACCGGACGGGTGTCGAACGGCCCGTACGCCTGGTACAGCGGCGGTGCGGCGAATGATTTCGTGTAAGTGGCATGAACCACGAACTGGTTGTCGAATGGCTCCCAGCGGAAGCCGAACTTCGGCGAGGTGCCGTTGCCGGCGTCGCTGTAGTGCTCGAAGCGACCCGCAGCGGTGAGGTCGAGCTGGTGCAGACCCGGGATGTTCATGCTGCCCGAGGTGATCGGGATCAGTGCTTCGGCGTACACCGCGCTCACGTCTCGACCGTGACTGAAAGGATCCGTGTAGAGGCCGCCGATCCAGTTCTGGGCATTGCCGGCGGTGGAGCCGGTGACCGGATCGGTGACGCGGCCATTCGGGTCGGCGTAGCCGGAAACGCCCTCATGCCGCCAGCCCACGCCGACGGCGACGCTCACGGGACCCGCGGGCAGGCGGAACAGATCGCCAGCGACATGCGCATCCCAGGAATAGAGCTTGCTGTCGCCATTCAGCACCTCGGTGCCGAAAATGTTGGCCAGTGCGGCCGCCGGGTTGCCGGTCACGGCGAAGGGATCGAGTGCCGGCTGCAGCACCATCGCGTTGTTGATCGAATAGCCGCCGTAGACCTTGCTGTAGGCGCCGCCGGCCACCGGGTTGCCGGCGGCATCGTATCCACCGGCGACAGCGGCGTTCAGGTTGGGCTTGAAAAGCAGGCGGGTGTCGCGCTCTTCCACCTTGCTGTCGCTGTAATCGACGCTGGTCTGCCAGGTCCACGTGTGGGACAGCTTGCCCTTGAGTCCTGCGGAGAAGCGATACGCGTCGGTGGTGTCGAACACGCCCTTGGGTCGGGACATGTCTGCAAACGTCACGCCCGCCGCGTTGGTGGTCAGCGGATTGTAGGGCGAGCCAGCCGGAACGTTGAGCGAGGCGAATGAGAAGGGCTGGCCAGCTGCCTGCCACGCGGTGGAATGGACCTTGTTCTGCGAGAGCATGACGTCGCCGAAGGCCGTCACCCGGCCGTCGAGGAATGGTTGCGAAGTGATCGTCGCGACAAAGTTCTTGTGCTCCTCCTGCTGCAGGAGCATGGCGTACTTCGAGTAGTCGAATCGGTTGGACAGCTGCGAGGGGCTGGTGGCGTTGTAGACCCCGGGGGAAAGATCCGCGTAGCTGCCCGCGGTAGCGGCGGTGCCGGTTGGAACCGGCGGCGAGAGCAGCCCCGGCCCCAACACGTACTTGCCACCATCGACGACACCGGGCAGGCCCGTACCCGGGGTGACGCCGTACTGCGGGCTGGTGAACGCGCGGTCACTCTCGAACAGCGGGCTGGTCCTGGAGGCACTCACGGTGGCGGTGATGTTCACCGGACCGACGTCTCCGCCCACCGTCACGAATGCCGAACGATCGTGATAGCCGCCGTCAGCCATGCCGTAATGGGCGCCCATCGTCACGCCATGGTAGTCGTGCTTGAGGATGAAGTTCACCACGCCGCCGACGGCGTCGGCGCCATAGAGCGATGAAGCGCCATCGGTGAGCACATCGACGCGCTCGAGCGCGGCGGCCGGAATCTGGCTGATGTCGACGAAATTCTTGCTGCCGCTCAGGCCCGCGACGCCATCCAGCGCCATGCGTTGTCCATCGACCAGCACCAAGGTCGGCAGGTTGCGCAGCTCTATCTGCGAGCCGCCGGCGGTGAACTGGTTGTGGTTCTGCGCGTTGCTGGCGCCTGCATTGCTGCGGCCGGCGAAGGCGGGGATGGCCTTGGTAAGGGCATCGAGCATGTTGCTCGTGACGCCGGTCTGGCGGAGATCGTCCGCATCAAGGGTGGTGACCGGAACGGCTGCGTCGTTGGGGTTGATCGACAACAGCGTACCGGTGACAACCACCCGCTGAAGCTGCGTGCTCTTGGCTGGTGTCGGCTTGGCAGTTGAAGCGGCGGCTTGCTGCGCCGGATCCTTCTGGCGTGGCACGGAGGTGTTTTGCGGCAACAGTGCAGGATCGCCGCCATCGTTCGCCGGCCTTGAAAATGCCGATGGTGCGGACAGACAGGCGGCCAGCGCGACAGCGAGGCAGGACAATGCGGGTGGCTTTTGCTGAGACATGATCTGGCCCCTCCCCAGGGCGTTGCACATGGATTTTCTCTGGCTGGTTGCTTCAGTTCTTTTGGTAAGTCAGCACGGTGAACGTCTGGTCGAAATAGAAGTTCGGGTAGAACGGCGCCACCGCCGTGTCCACTTTTTTGGCGGGGTCGACTCCGCCCTCGGCGTCGACCAGATAGATGCGGTCTCGCACCGGATCCAGGGCCAGTGTTCTGGCCATCGGGCGGGTGGTGATGGCCTGGTCCAGCTGATAACGGTCGGCATCCTCCTGCTTGATCACCACCAGGTTGGCGTCGATGCCGTTGGCGGTATAGATGAGATGTGTGGAGGGGGCGTAGACCACGCCGTCGTTGCCGCGGCCGATCGGGAGCGTGGTCACCAGGGCCCCGCTTGCCGCGTTCAGCACGGCAAGCACCGGTCGATCGCCGCGACAACCCACGAATATGCGCTGGTCATCCGCGTCGTAGTCCAGCCCGGTGGGTTGATGGCACGGCGCGGTCGACCAATTGGCCGTGACGGCGTGGGTGTGCGCATCGATGCGAAGCACCGCATCGCGGTCCCGTTCGGCCACGAAGATATTGCCGTGGCCATCCGGCGCCGATGCCTCGATATGGCCACTGCCCAGGGGCAGCGTGGCGACCAGCTTGCCGCTGCGGGCATCCACGAACGCGACCTTGCGACTGTCGCCCATGGTGAAGAACAGTTGCCCGGTCACCGGCTCGTAGCTGCCGGCATCGGCGTCCTGGCCAAAGCGGATGTGCCGAATGGTTTTCAGGGACGACAGCGCGAACTCCGTGCTTGTGCCATCGGCGTTCACGCTGAATCCGCGATCGAGCTGAGGAACCAGGATTGCCTTGTTCGCCCCTTCGGTGCCGGCAACCGTGGCAACCGCCTTGTGCGTGGCCACGTCGAAGACGGTGACGCCGTCGTGTCGGCGGCCGATGAACAGGTGCGATCGCGCGGCGTCGTAGGTCAGGTAATCCCACCCCGGTGCCTTGCCCGCCAGGGTCGCCGCTGAGCCGAGATGATAAAACTGCGTGGCATCGCCCGACGAAGGCAGCAGCGCGAGGCAGAGTAGTGCGAATGGCACGATCAGCCGGCGCTGTGCGCGCATGCAAGTCGGCTGCTGGCGGTCGGAGCGCATGATGCGTGGCTCCTACTTGCCCAGCTCGAACCAGAGGATCTCGCCGCCCTTGCCGTGCTCTCCAGGCGAAGCGGCCAGATACAGGCGGTCCAGCTGCGGCACCACGATGCCGGACTTGGCGCCGGTCGCGCTGGCAATCCACGGCCGCGCGGCATAAAGATCGGGGGTGACCTGCTGGAACACGCCGAGATAGCCGTCGCCACCGGGTACGTAGACACGCTTGCGGGCGCCGTCCCAGAACAACCCGTCCGAGGTTGCCGGGGCATCAAGCATCGCTACCGTCGCGCCCGTGTCGGTATTGAGCACGAACAGCTTGCTGGGGTTGCGGGTGCCGACAAACAGGCGGTGGTCAGCCTCGTCCAGCGCCATCGTCAGATTGGTCTGAGCACCGCTGAGCGGCCAGCGCGCGACCACCTTGAGCGTCTTCTTGTCGACCACCGCCACGTAGTTCTGGTCGGCCACGTTTACGAACAGCCGGCTGCCGTGCTGCTCGGCCTTGACTGCCTCCACATGGTCCGAGTCGAACCGCAGCTTGGCGTACACATGGCCGGTAAGCGGATCCACCTCGTTGAGGAAGCAGTCCTTCATGCCGACATCCTTGCCGCCGGTGACGATGTACAGATGGCCGGTCGAGGAATCGTATTCGGCTGAATCGGCACCGGGCGCCAGGTTGATGTGGCCCACAACCTTGTAGGTGGTGGCATCCAGGATCTTGCTCATGCTGCTGCCGCTGTCAGTGATGATCAGGCGGTTGTGCTTGGGCAGGTACACGAAGGCATGCGGGGTCTGGATACCGATACCCTGGAGCGTGCGCTCATGCTGTCCGGTTCTCAGATTGAACAGCTCCACTGAGCCGTGGTCCTCCGCGGCCAGAAACAGCCGGTTGCCCTCGAAGTCGACGCCGAAGTGGTCGAAGTCGCCGGAATAGCCGGGCTTCCAGTCGGTGCTGCGCCCGATCAGAGTGGCGGTTGGGCGGGGGTCGGTCACCTTGGCCGGCGGCACCGGCTGCATCAGCCCAGCCAGCGACGGAATTTTCTTGCGCAGCTCGTCGCGTATCGCAAACCCTTCGCGCTTCAACGCCTCCTTGTCGTCGCCCGGCTTGTACGGAAGCACGATGCCCACTGCGCCGATCGTCTTGCCGCCGGCGTCGAGCAGGCGCGTCTCCACCTCGAAGCGATTGCCGTTGACCTCCAGGTTGGGAATGCCGGTATTGATGGCGCGCATGTCGTCCGCGTCGGCGGCTTTGCCGATGCGGCCCATGCTCGATCCCACGACCATGTTGACGTTCTTGCCGGGCGGCACGATGTGCAGCATCAGGATCAGCAGCTTCGGATGCGCGGCCATGGTCTGGTCCACCAGTTGCTGCGCATAGGTCCGGGTGGGGACGCTGGGGTCGAACTGGTAGGGTTGGGCCAGGTTGGCGGCGTTGGAGATGCGGCGCCGGAGCTGGTCGCGTACTGCTTCGGCGTTCTTCGCCAGCGCGGCCTTGTCGTCGCCGGCGGCGTAGGGATAGACGATGCTCAGCGCGCCGACCGTGTCGTCGGTGACGTCCTTCAGCGGCAGCTCGACCTCGAAGTGGTCGCCCTCCTTGTTCACTTCCAACACCGGTTTGCCGGTGTTGACCACGCCCATGTCGTCGGAATCGGCCGGCTTGCCGATGCGGCCGATGTTGGAGGCGATGATGACGTTGACGGTCTGCTTGGGCGGCGTCACGTGCATCGCCATGATGGCGATGTCGGGGTGCGCGGCGAGCGTTTCGTCCACCAGGTGCTGGGCGTAATTCGGCGCGGGCGTCTGCGCCAGCAGCGGCGGTGCCAGCAGGGCAGTGCTCAGGAGAAGTGCGTAACGAACCATGGATTCCATCCTCGACGATTGACGTAAATGAAGCGGTTGTCGGCGCGCCGCACGGGATTGCGCGAGCGGAGGCGGGGCGCAGCGACCACCGATTACCCCCGTCCCCTCCCTCCCGCCCCGGAGCTGCGTGACATGCACCCTAGGACAAGCACCTGACGGGTACCTGTAACGATCCTTAAAGTTCTTTCAGGTTGGCCGGCATGGCTTCTCGTCCCGCCAGGGAGCACGCGTCGCCACGATGCAGGCCTGCCGCACGCGCTTTGTGCGTCGCGTCACCGGTTGCGTTCGATGCGGGCATACACTCGCTGCGCAACGTCGACGGACAGGTGCGCCATGAAGATTCTCATCGTCGAAGACCAGCAGCGCCTCGGCCAGTTTCTCAAGCAGGGGCTCAGCGAATGCGCCTACACGGTGTGCTGGGTCGGCACCTGCAGGGAGGCCCGCGATGCGCTGGCCGAAACCAACTACGACGTGATCATCCTCGACCTGAGCCTGCCCGACGGCGACGGCCTGCACCTGCTCGCCGAGTGGCGCCGCTCGGGCTTCAACGAGGCCGTGCTGATCCTCAGCGCGCGCGACACGGTGGAAGACCGCATCAAGGGTCTGGACATCGGCGCCGACGATTACCTGCCCAAGCCTTTCAGCTTCGATGAGCTGCTGGCCCATGTGCGTTCCCTGCTGCGCCGCCAGTCGACGGTCAAGCAAACGGTCATCACCCACCGTTGCGTGCGCATCGACTTGCTCGGCCACACGGTCAAGTTGAAGGAGCAGTCGGTGGATCTGACCAGCCGCGAGTTCGCGTTGCTGGAGATCTTCATGCAGAACGCGGGGCGCACGCTTACGCGTTCGTACATTTCCGAGCGCATCTGGCCCGGGCTGGCCGACACCAACCTGCTGGACGTCTACATGAGCCGGTTGCGCAACAAGCTGGAAGCTGGTCTGGGCGAGCCGCTGTTCAAGACACTGCGGGGCGTCGGCTATCAGTTGGTATGAAATCGATAGGGGCGCGCATCACGTTCTGGTTCGTGCTGAGCGTCACGCTCACGTTGGCCTGCCTGTTCACTGCCGGCTACCACCTGCTTCAGCGTTACATGATCCATGACCTGGATCGGCTGAACGCCACCGAATTCCAGCAGATCAAGGCGCGCCTGGGACCGGACTATGCGGCGCTGAACCCGTCGACCATCGATGAGCGGATCCGCCAGACTACGGAATACGCCTCGGTCCTTTTCTACATCAGCATCGACGCGCCGGGACATGGCAATCTCTTCCGTTCCAAGAACCTGGCCGGCAACCCGTTGCCCGACGTGAAGGGCGAACGGGTCTTCAACGGCAGGATGCCCGGTATCGGCGAATTGCGTATCGCGGAGTTCCTGCTGCCGCCGTTCGACATCAGCATCGGCACTCCGGTGGGGCAGATGCAACGTGCCATGGTGGCCTATACCGAAGTCAGCCTGGCGCTGCTGCTGGGCATGATCCTGGCCAGCATGGCGATTGGATTGGGACTGTCCCGCCTGATGCTGCGCCCGGTACGGCTGATCGGCGAGACGGCCAATCGCATCCGTTCCGACAACCTCACCGAGCGCATCGGCGTCAGCGGCATCGACGATGAGATTTCCGATCTTGCCCGATTGCTGAACCAGATGTTCGACCGACTCGAATCCTCCTTCAATCAGGTTCGCCAGTTCAGCGCCGAGGTATCGCACGAGCTCAAGACCCCTCTGTCGCTGGTGCGGCTGCACGCCGAGAAGCTGCTGATCGATGGCAACCTGAGTCCGGCGCAGGAGGATGCCGTGCATGTGCAGTTGGAGGAGCTGGCGCGTATCAACCAGATGGTCGATGAGCTGCTGTTCCTCTCGCGCGCCGAGGCCCAGGGCATCCACATGGACCTGGTCGTGCAGGATCCGCACCGCTTTCTGCAGAGCTTCGAACAGGATGCCTGCGCCTTGGCCGAGCACCAGGGGCGATTCCTGCGCTGCACGTGCCGTGGCCAGGGGCGGGTGGCGTTCGAGGAACGTTGGCTGCGGCAGGTCGTCTTCAACATCCTCACCAACGCGCTTCGGGCCTCGCCGCCAGGCGGGCTGATCACGCTGCGTTCGGAATTCGTGCCTCGTTACTGGAGGGTCAGTATCGAGGACGAGGGGCCGGGCTTGACCATGGATCAGTGCGAACGGGCCTTCGAGCGCTTCGTGCGCTTTCACCAGAGTGGAGAGGAGGACCGCGGCAGCGGCTTGGGCCTGGCGATCTGCCGCAGCATCATCCAGCTGCACAATGGACGAATCTATGCCGAGCCGCGCGCAGAGGGCGGGGGGCTGCGCGTGGTGTTCGAGCTGCCCGCCAGCGACGAGCGCGTGCAGAACCTTGTGTAACGCGGGTTTCTCTGCTGGCTGAAGGGTGGTTGGCCGGTGTTGTCCCGGACACGTTGTTCGTATCGGGCCAACTATAGGGTTGCTGCCAGCACAGGGCGCTGAGCCCAGCCGGCTCGACCATGAAACCCTCAATACCGGCCGTGCATGCTGTCTATGCTGGCCCGTCAACGCGAATGCGCAATGCGCAACAGCAGCACATCGTGGTTGATGTAGACGCAGCCGACGTCGCACATGCCGCTGGATACCATGGCATCAACCGCCGCACGCACATCGGTGCCGGTGTCTTTCCACGCGAAATCGTTCCAGCTGTTCCAGCCCATCGGCGGGGTGGCGGCCACGTGCGTTTCGGCCGTCACCGGTGTGGCGATGGACATGGTGGCCAGGGCGAGCGGAAGAACGAGCGAACGCATGCGGCATGCACCGGTGGCGGATGGCGCGGAAGCGCTGCGGCAATGAACGGCGCACGGTCTCGGCTGCAACAGCGCGGGCAAGCATGCGTTCCCATCTTGCCGTGGCGCGAAAGTGGTCTCGGCTGATCAGGCTGCGCGAGGTCAAAGTCAGCAAGGGAGCAACTCCGGCACCGGGCATGCTGCAGACGCACATGGAGAAACGTTAGCGCGGACTTTTGATTTCGCAATTGTCCGACTTTAGTGCGACGCGACAGCATCCAACATGCGCCGAAGCGACGGGTCTGCGAGCGGGCTCGGGCTGGCTGCGCATCTCGCGGGGGGAGCCGACGGACTGTCGAAATGGTCGGCCATGTCGAATCTTGGGGAGAGACCAACATGATGGGCAAGATCACGTTTGATACCGGGCGCCGCTACGCGGCGAGGAAGCTGCCGATGGCGCGTTTGTCCAGCGCAATCGCCATCGGACTGCTGTGCTGCGGGCCGCTGGCGCTGCATGCGCAGCCGGCCACATCGGCGGTGCAGGGGCAGTCGCAGGACCAGGATGCGCCACAGGCGGCTGCAACCAGCGCGAAGCCATCGAAGAACAAGGCGGCGAAAGCCGGCGACAAGCAGGCCAAGGATCTCTCTGCCGTCGTGGTGACCGGCATCCGCGCATCGGTCGAGAAGGCGCAGGACATCAAACGCGACGCCGACACCTTCGTCGATTCGTTGTCCGCCACGGACATCGGCGCGCTGCCGGACCGCAGCGTCACTGAAACCCTGTCGCGCATTCCCGGCGTCACCATCGACCACTTCCTCTCCCAGGGCGATCCGGAACACTTCTCCGCCGAAGGCACGGGCGTGCAGGTGCGCGGCCTCACGCAGGTGCGTTCCGAGCTGAATGGCCGCGACATTTTCTCCGCCAACGGCGGGCATGCCCTCAGCTTCCAGGACGTGCCGTCGGAATTGATGTCCGGCGTCGACGTCTACAAGAACCAGACGGCCCAGATGATCGAGGGCGGCCTGGGCGGCACGGTGAACCTGCGCACCTTCATGCCCTTCGACTTCCAGGGCCAGAAGATCGCCGCTTCGGCGAGCGAGAACTATGGCGACTTCAGCAAGAAGTACAAGCCGTCCGCCTCGGTGCTCTACAGCAATCGCTGGCAAACCAGCCTCGGCGAAATGGGCGTTCTCGTCGACGTCGCCGATTCCCAGTTGACGACGCGCACCGACGGCCTGTTCGTGCGTCCGTTCTTCAAGAACGCAGCGGGCATCTGGGTGCCGCGCGGGGCCGACTGGCGCACCTTGATGTACAACCGCAAGCGCGACGGCTACTACCTGGCCTTCCAGTGGCGTCCCAGCGACGATCTCGACCTTTACGCCACCGCGTTCCAGAGCAAATACCACGAGGTCTGGGACGAGGACGCGATCTTCGTGAGCAACGACCCGACGCAGGTGGTGGTGGACGCCAGCCAGCCGAGCGAGGTCAATGGCGGCGTGTTCCAGTCCGGTCGTCTCACGCAGCCCGGCGGCGTGCCGATGGGCACCGACATCCGCGCATCCAACAGCCACTCCAAGACCACGGACTTCTCCACCGGGATGAAGTGGCGGCTGGGCGCGAGCACCGAGCTCTCCAGCGAGTTGCAGCTGGTCAAGGCGTCGACCAACAGTCTGGACTCCACGGTGGCGCTGGGCACCAACGTGCCCTACATCGACGTCGCCCTGAACGGCAGCAACCCGCCGCGCATCGGCGTCGATACCAGCTACACCACGAACCCCGCGAATTACTACTGGGGGTTCACCATGGACCACCAGGACCAGAACTACGCGAGGGAACTGGCCTGGCGCGCCGACATCGACCACAGCTTCGTCGACGGGTTCGTGCAGGGGGTGAAGGCGGGCGTGCGCGTGACCAACCGCTATGCCAACAACATCGACACCGGCTACAACTGGATGCCCGTGTTCCAGACCTGGATGTCAGGATGGGCGGTGCCCAGCGGCGCATTGCCCGGCCTGGACTTGAACGGCGCGGTCAACAGCAGCCTGGTGCACCTGGATACGTTCAACAACTTCTACAAGGGCGGCGCCGGCATACCGGGTGCGTTCTATGCGCCAGTGTTGTCGACCGCGCTGGGCTACCCGGGCAGTTACGCGGCCATCCACGACGCCGCCATTCCGTATTACATCGGCGGCGGCTACAACGTTCCGTACCAGCCCACGCTGCTCGATGCCGCACACACCAACATCCAGCACGAAAAGACCTACGCGGCATACGCCATGCTCGACTTCGGGGTGGACGAAGCCAATCTGAGCGGCAACATCGGCGTGCGTGCGGTGAAGACCAGGAACGCCGCCGATGGCTTCCTGGTGTATCCCGACCAGGCGCTGGCGCCTTATCTGGGCACGGGGCAGACCACCCCGATCAACGCCCGCAACGAATACACCGACATCCTGCCCAGCTTGAACGTGAAGTGGGAGTTCGCCCCGAACGTGATCGCGCGTTTTGCCTTTTCCAAGGCGATCGCGCGGCCGGACTTCAGCCAGATGCAGGCCTATCAGATTCTCAATGCCGCCGTGCTGCCAGGCTATACGCCGCCGCCCGGCACCACCAGCCTGCCGCTCGACAAGCTGACCCTGACGGGCACCTCCACCAGCAATCCGTACCTGACGCCGATGAAGGCCAACCAGTTCGATCTGTCGCTGGAGTGGTACTTCGATCCGGACCGCGGCGGCATGGCCTGGGTCAGCCTGTTCCACAAGGGGATACGCGACTACTTCCGCAACGAGTCGGAATTCGTGACGTATCCCGGTGTCGACGGCAACAACTACCCGTATCTGATCACCCGTCCGGTGAACGTCGGCAAGGCGACCATCGATGGCGCGGAAATCGGCTGGAACCAGTTCTTCGATTTCCTGCCGGTCAAGGGCTTCGGCATGTCGGCGAACTACACCTACATCCGGAGCAGGACCCACGTGCCGAACGACACCACGGCGGTGCCGCTGGATACCGATGGTTCCAAATACGGCGACCTGCCGGCGGATGGCCTGTCCAGGGACTCCCTCAATGTCGCCGGCTTCTACGAGCACGGTCCGTGGCAGATCCGGCTGGCCTACAACTGGCGCAGCCAGTATCTGCTGTCGATCGGTCCGAATGGCTACAACGGTACCGACAACAACATTCCGTGGAAGCTGCCGGTATTCGCCGATGCCTACGGGCAACTTGACGGCTCGATCTTCTACGCGTTCAACGAGCACGTGAAGCTCGGCCTGGAGATGAACAACCTCAACAACGCCGAACAGCGCACGCTCATGTACCAGAACGCATCCGGCAAGCACACCACTTCCTGGTACGTGAACGATACCCGTTATGCGCTGACGCTGCGCGTGACGTTCTGATCGTGCGGTGCCTGGGCAGTCGATGGGGGTTGTGGCATGGGGCAAGGCATCCAGCGTCGGGTGCCTTGCCGGGCGCGAGAAAAACCTCAGCGCGTTCCGGCATGTTCGGAAGCATCGGCGTCATTGCCTGCTCCTTGTTCCTCGCGCTGGGTGTCCACGCCAGCCAACCCGCCGCCATTCCCTACCGGTTCACCAACGTGCGCATCGGTGGCGGTGGCTATGTCTCCGGTTTGCTCTTTCACCCATCGGTGCGCGGCCTGTATTACGCGCGCACCGACGTGGGTGGCGCCTATCGCCGGGACCAGGAACACGGACGTTGGCAGCCGCTGACCGACTGGATCGCGGCGAGGGACGGGAACCTGCTCGGCATCGACAGCTTCGCGGTCGATCCCTCCGATCCGCAGTGGCTGTACCTCGCCGCTGGGATGTACACCACGCCCCAGGCAGGCGATGCCGCGATCCTGCGTTCGCACGACCAGGGGCGCAGCTTCCAGCGCGTCGACCTGCCGTTCAAGCTCGGCGGCAACGAGCTGGGGCGCGGCAATGGCGAACGGCTGGCGGTGGATCCGAACGACGGCCGCGTGCTGTTCCTCGGTTCGCGCGATGCCGGCCTGTGGCGCAGCGCCGACCATGGCGCGCACTGGACGCGGGTGGAGAGTTTCCCCGCGGTGGCCACCGCGCCATCGGCCAGCGCCAGCAACGCCTGGCGCACCCAGCCGATCGGCATCGTGTTCGTGGTGTTCGATCCGGCCAGCGGACGGCGCGGCCGGCCGACGCCGGTGATCTATGCCGGCGTGTCCACTCGGCAAACCAGCCTGTTCCGTTCCGCCGACGGCGGCCGCAGTTGGAACGCGGTGTCGGGGCAGCCGGCGGGATTGCGGCCCAGCCACATGCACCGCGCCAGCGACGGCGACTATTACCTGAGCTATGGCGACGAGCCCGGCCCGGACACCATGCACGACGGCGCCATCTGGCGCTGGCAGCCGGCCAGCGGACGCTGGACCGACATCACGCCGATACCCGATCAAAGCCGGCCCGGCGGTGGCAAGCCCGCGGGCTTCGGCTGGGGCGACGTCGCGGTGGCGCCCTCCGATCCGGCGGTGCTGGTCGCCAGCACGCATCACCTCTACACACCGCACGACCTGCTGTTCCGCAGCACCGACCGCGGCGCGCACTGGGCCGAGGTGTTCGCGCATTCGGTGTTCGACCGCCGCGAGGCACCCTGGACGGTCGAGCACACGCCACACTGGATGACCACCGTGGCCATCGACCCGTTCGATCCCGGCCACGTGATCTTCGTCACCGGCTATGGCCTGTGGTCCACGCGCGACATGGGGCGGCTCGATGCGGGCGGCGAGGTGCACTGGACGTTCGCGGACCGCGGGCTGGAGGAAACCGTGCCGCTGGGCCTGATCAGCCCGCCGCGGGGCGCGCACCTGCTGAGCGCGCTGGGCGACCTGGACGGCTACCGCCACGACGATCTCGCCGTGGCGCCGCTGCAGTTCCAGGCACCGCCGCGCTACGCCAACAGCGAAGCCATCGACTACGCGGGGCAGCGGCCGGAGCGCATCGTGCGCAGCGGCTACCTGCGCGAGCCGTTCGGGCCGGCGGTGCGCGCCGCGTGGTCGGACGACGGCGGCCGGCACTGGCGGGCGTTCGCCGGCGAGCCGCCGGAAGGCGAGGGTGCCGGCAGCATCGCGCTGACGGCCGACGGCAGCGGCGCGCTGTGGGCGCCGCGCAATGCGAAGCACGTCTGGCTCACGCGCGACTTCGGCCATCGCTGGCAGGTGGCGGCGGGCCTGCCGGGCGGGGTGAAGGTACTCGGCGACCGGATCGACCCGCTCCGCTGCTACGCGGTCGATCCGCGCACCGGCGCGCTGTACGCGAGCCGCGACGGCGGCGCGACGTTCGCGCCGCTGGCCGGTGAATTCGGTGCCGCCGCGCGGGGGCACGACCATGTGCAGTTGCAGGCCGCGCCCGATGCGGCAGGCGTGCTCTATCTGGCCGCGCGCGACATGCCGCTGATGCGTGGCGACGACACGGGCCGCGTGCAGCAGGCGTTGCCGGGCATCGCCGGCGTCGACGCCTTCGGCTTCGGCAAGCCGGCGCAGGGCCGGCATTCGCCCGTGCTGTTCGTGGCGGGCCGGTACGGCCGGCAGCAAGGCCTGTTCCGCTCGCTCGACGACGGGCGGCACTGGCAGCGCATCAACGACGACGCCCACCAGTACGGCCGCATCACCCATCTCACCGGCGACCCGCGCGTGTTCGGCCGCGTGTACCTGGCGACCAGCGGGCGCGGCGTCATCTATGGCGAACCCGTGGAGTCCGCACCGTGAAACATCTGTCTCTCGCCGCTGCGCTCATGCTCGCGTTCGGCATCGTGATCGCGCTGCCCGCGGCCGCCGCGCCGCTGCCACGCGTGGTGAGCGCCCACGGCCGCCACATGCTGCTGGTGGACGGCCAGCCGTTCCTGATGCTGGGCGCGCAGGTGAACAACTCCAGCGGCTGGCCGGCGATGCTGCCCGAGGTATGGCCGGCGATGGACGCCCTGCACGTGAACACCGTACAGGTGCCGATGGCGTGGGAGCAGATCGAACCCAGCGAGGGGCACTTCGATTTCAGCTTCCTCGACACCCTGGTGAACCAGGCGCGCGAGCACCACGTGCGCCTGGTGCTGCTGTGGTTCGCCACCTGGAAGAACAACGGCCCCGCCTATGCGCCGGCCTGGGTGAAGCTGGACAACAAGCGCTTCCCGCGCGTGTTGAAGAAGGACGGCGACACGCTCGATTCGCTGTCGCCGTTCGCGTCGTCCACGCTGGACGCCGACCGCACCGCCTTCGTGGCCTTGATGAAGCACCTGCGCGCCATCGACGGCGACCGCCACACCGTGATCATGGTGCAGGTGGAAAACGAGTCGGGCACCTACGGCACCGACCGCGACCATTCCGCCGCCGGCGACCGGCTGCTGCAATCGCCCGTGCCCGCCGCGGTGCTGGCGAAGACCGGGCGCAAGGCCGGCAGCTGGACGAGCGTGTTCGGCAAGGACGCGGCGGAGTTCTCCTACGCCTGGGCCATCGCGCACTACATCGACCAGGTGGCCGCCGCGGGAAAGGCCGTCTACGACCTGCCGATGTACGTCAACGCTGCCTTGCGCGATCCGTTCCACCCGGGTCCGCCGGGCGGCTACGCCAGCGGCGGCCCCACCGACAACGTGCTCGACATCTGGCGCGCGGCGGCGCCCGCGCTCGACCTGATCGCGCCGGACATCTACCTGCCCGAGTACGCGAAGTACACCGCCGTACTGGACCGCTACAGCCGCGCCGACAATCCGCTGTTCGTGGGCGAGACCGGTAGCGCGGCACCGTATGCTCGCTACGTGTTCGCGGCGCTGGGACACGGGGCGATCGGTTTCTCGCCGTTCGGCATGGACTTCACCGGCTATTCCAACTGGCCGCTGGGCGCACGCAAGGTGGATGCGGACACGCTCGCTCCCTTCGCACTGGACTACGAGCTGTTGCGCCCGATTGCCTCGCTGGTCGCCAAGGCCGGCTACGAAGGCAAGGCGTGGGGCGTGTCCGAGCCGGAGCAGACGCACACGCAGCAGCTCGACCTGGGCGACTGGCAGGCGCAGGTCGGCTATGGCCAGCCCTCGTTCGGCATGCCGGAAGCGAAGGGCAACCCCACGCCGTCGGGCGGCGTGCTGATCGTGCAACTCGGCCCCGACGAATACCTGGTGGCCGGCTGCCACGCGCGCGTGAGCTTCAAACCGGCCGGCCGCAACGCCGGCCGGCATGCGCTGTTCGAGCGCGTGGAAGAGGGCCGCTACGTGGACGGCCAGTGGCAATTCATGCGCGTGTGGAACGGCGACCAGACCGATTGGGGCCTCAACCTCACCGGCGAACCGCAATGGCTGCGCGTCAGGCTGGCCACGTACTGAAGGATGTTTGCATGATCCGCTGGAAAGCGCTCTCCGCCGCCTTGCTGCTCACCGGCCTCGCCCTGCCGGCGCTGGCCGCCGGGCCGTCGCCCGATTCGCCCACGGTCGAGCGGCGCATCGACGGCTTGCTGCACAAGCTCACGCTGGAGCAGAAGGTCGCGCTGATCGGCGGCACCGACGGTTTCGACATCCGTGCGGAACCGTCGATCGGCCTGCCGGCGCTGGCCATGTCCGACGGACCCTACGGCGTGCGCATGGGCGGCAACTACTCCACGGCCTACGCCGCCGGCATCGCGCTGGCGGCGAGCTGGGATCCGGCGCTGGCCCGGCGCGTCGGCGCCGCGATGGGGCGCGATGCGCGCGCGCGCGGCATCAGCTTCCTGCTTGGCCCGGGCGTGAACATCTACCGCGCGCCGCAGAACGGCCGCAACATGGAGTACTACGGCGAGGACCCGTATCTCGCCGGACGCACCGCCGTCGGCCTGATCGACGGCATCCAGAGCCAGGGCGTGGTGGCCACGATCAAGCACTTCGCCGCCAACAACTCCGAGTACGACCGCCGCCAGATCAACTCGGTGATCGCGCCGCGGCCGCTGCACGAGATCTACCTGCGCGCGTTCGAGATGGCGGTGAAGCAAGGCCGCGTCGGCGCGGTGATGAGCAGCTACAACCAGCTCGACGGCCAGTACACCGCCGAGAACCGGGATCTGGTCAGCGGCATCCTCAAGCACGACTGGGGCTTCGACGGCCTCTTCATGTCCGACTGGGGTGCGGTGGACGACGGCATGAAGGCGTTCAAGGCCGGCCTCGACCTGGAGATGCCCGCGGCCGACAAGATGCAGCCGTCCCTGCTGCTGCCCGCGCTGCGCGACGGCACGCTGTCGAAGGCCGAACTGGACGACAAGGTCCGGCGCATCCTGCGCACCGCGGTGCGCTTCGGTTTCCTCGACCGGCCGCAGCGCGATCTGGCGCAGCCGATGTTCGACGTGGCCAACGACCAGGTGGCGCTGGACTCCGCGCGCGAATCGCTGGTGCTGCTGAAGAACGAACACGGCCTGCTGCCGCTCGACGCCGGCAAGATCAGGACCATCGCGGTGATCGGCCCGGACGCGTATCCGGGCTACGCCACCGCCGGCGGCAGCTCGCACGTCGAACCGTTCCGCACCGAAAGCATCCTCGGCGGCATCGTCGACCAGGTCGGCCAGCACGTGCGCGTGCTGTACGACCGCGGCCTGCCGTCGCCGGATGCGGTGTTCAAGCGCGACGGCTTCGCCACCGCCGGCGGCCGGCCCGGCCTGCGCCGCGAGACCTTCGACAATCCCGACTTCCACGGCGCACCCGCATCGACCAGTGTGGATACGCACGTCGACCAGTGGAAGCCGGAGCTGTGGACCACGCCGGCCGTGCAGCGCCGCGGCATCCGCTGGAGCGGCCGCTACGTGGCGCCGCATGCGGGCCGTTACCTGTTCCTGACCGCGGCGGCGAGTGCCGACAGCTACACGCTGTACGTGGACGGCAAGGCGGTGATCGTGCAGCCCAGGCGCGAGGGCCAGGCGCCGCTGTACGCCGCGCTGGATCTCAAGGCGGGGCAGGCGGTGTCGGTGCGCCTGGACTACCTGCCCGACGTGGATTACAGCCGCATGGGCCTCGGCGTGGTGCCGGTCGACGAGCTGATCTCGCCGGCGGCGCTGAAGATGGCGGCGATGGCCGACGCCGCAGTGGTGGCGGTCGGCTTCGACCCGACCTCGGAGAGCGAAGCCTACGACCGCACCTTCGCGTTGCCGTGGGGCCAGGAGGCGCTGATCGAGGCGGTGGCGAAGGCGAACCCGAAAACGGTGGTGACGGTGACCTCGGGCGGCGGCTACGCCACGGCCAACTGGCTGGGCCAGGTGCCGGCGCTGCTGCAGAACTGGTACCCGGGGCAGGAGGGCGGCCGCGCCGTGGCCGAGGTGCTGTTCGGTGCGCGTTCGCCCGAAGGCAAGCTGCCGATCAGCTTCGAGCGCGAGCCGCAGGACAACCCGACGTTCAACTACTACTACGCGCCGTCGCATGCGCCGGGCACGCATCCCACGGTGCACTACGGCGAGGGCCTGTTCGTCGGCTACCGCTGGTACACCAGCCATCCCGACAAGCCGCAGCCGCTGTTCCCGTTCGGCTACGGCCTGTCGTACACCACGTTCGCGTTCTCCGGTCTCGAGGTGAAGCCGGCGGCGGCGCGCGACGGCGACACGGTGCAGGTGTCGTTCGTGGTCCGCAACACCGGCAAGCGCGCGGGCGCGGAAGTGGCGCAGGTCTACGTGAGCGAGCCATCGGCCACCGTCCAGCGACCGGAGCGTGAACTGAAGGCGTTCCAGAAGCTGGACCTGGCGCCGGGGCAGAGTCGTCGTGTCACCCTCACGCTCGACCGGCGCGCATTCGCCTACTACGACCCCGACCGCAACGACTGGAAGGTCGACCCGGGCCGCTTCGTGATTCGTGTGGGCGATGCCTCCGACCACACGCCGTTGACCGCCGACCTGACGATGGAGAAAGCACGATGAGCCGCATGCGATTTTCCACCCTGGCCTTGCTGCTGGCGCTGGGCCCGTGCGCCGTCGGCGTGCCGGCGGCGGCCACGTCGCCCGCCGCCGGCCACGTCGCCCGCCTGGCCGACGGCATCGTGGTCGGCCTCGACGGCTCGCCGCAGAAGGTGCGACTGCAGGTTGTCTCCGACCGCATCATCCACGTCACCGCGGTGCCCAAGGGCGGCTTCGACCAGCCAGCCAGCCTGATGGCGCTGAAGACCGGCGGCGACGGCCATTTCTCCGTGGGCGAACACGACGGCACGGTGACGCTGGACACCCCGGCCATCGAGGCGCGCGTGTCGCTGCGCGACGGCGCGGTGGGCTTCTACGACCGCGCCGGCAAGGCCATCCTCACCGAACAGCCGCATGGCCGCAGCTTCACGCCCACGACGGTGGACGGCAAGGCGTTCTACGCGATCCGCCAGCAGTTCGCCTCGCCGCCGGACGAGGCGTTCTACGGCCTGGGCCAGCACCAGGAAGGCGTGATGGACTACAAGGGCAAGGACGTCGAGCTGGCCCAGCACAACATGGACATCGGCATCCCGTTCGTGGTGTCCTCGCGCAACTACGGCGTGCTGTGGGACAACAACTCGATCACCCGCTTCGGCGACCCGCGGCCGTACCAGCTGATCGACAAGGGCCTCAAGCTGTTCGATGCCGACGGCAAGCCCGGCGGCCTCACCGCCAGCTACTACGTGGACGGCAAGCTGAAGCTGCGCCGCGACGAAGCACGCGTCGACTACCAGTACCTCGACGACCTCAAGCGCTGGCCCGCCGCATTGACCGACGCGAAGGGCGTAGCCGGCGGCCCCGGCCAGACGGTGGAGTGGAAAGGCCAGATCGCTTCCGGCGTGGCAGGCGCGCACAAGTTCCGGCTGTACGCCAGCGGCTACTTCAAGCTCTACATCGACCACAAGCTGGTGCTGGACGACTGGCGGCAGAACTGGAACCCCTGGTACCGCGACTTCACCGTGGCGATGAAGCCCGGCGAGAAGCACGCCGTCCGCATCGAGTGGACGCCGCAGTCGGGTTACATCGCGCTGGACCACCTCGATCCGCTGCCGCCGGCGGAGCAGGACGAGCTGTCGCTGTACTCCGAGCTGGGCCACGCGGTGGACTACTACTTCATCGCCGGCAACAACCTCGACGACGTGATCGCAGGCTACCGCGAGGTCACCGGCAAGTCGGTGATGCTGCCGCGCTGGGCCTACGGCTTCTGGCAGAGCCGCGACCACTACGAGACGCAGGAACAGCTGCTCGACACGCTGGCGCGCTACCGCAAGCTGGGCCTGCCGCTGGACAACATTGTGCAGGACTGGCGCTACTGGAAGGACGACGCCTGGGGCTCGCACCGGTTCGACGAGTCGCGCTACCCCGATCCCAGGGGCATGATCGCAAAGGTGCACGACGAGCACGCGCGCTTCATGATCTCGGTGTGGCCGAAGTTCTACCCGACCACGGAGAACTACAAGGAACTGGAAGCCGGCGGCCACATCTACCGGCGCAACATCGAGGAAGGCGTCAAGGACTGGGTGGGGCCCGGCTACCTGAGCTCGTTCTACGATCCGTATTCGGCCGAGGCGCGGCGCATCTACTGGCGGCAGATCCGCGAGAACCTGGGCGACCTCGGCGTCGATGCCTGGTGGCTGGACGCCACCGAGCCGGACATCAACTCCAACACCAGCATCGCCGAGCGCAAGCTGCTGATGAACCCGACGGCGCTGGGACCGGGCGCGGCGTTCTTCAACAGCTATCCGCTGATGACCACCACCGCGGTGTATCAGGGCAGCCGCGCGTCGTATCCGGACAGGCGCGTGTTCATCCTCACCCGCTCGGCCTTCGCCGGGCAGCAACGCAACGCCGCCGCGAGCTGGAGCGGCGACGTGGTGGCGCGCTGGAGCAACCTGCGCGACCAGATCTCCGCGGGCATCAACTTCTCGCTGTCGGGCATCCCGAACTGGACCACCGACATCGGCGGCTACGCGATCGAAGACCGCTACATGAAGCCGGATGCGAAGAACCTCGCGGAGTGGCGCGAGCTCAACCTGCGCTGGTTCCAGTTCGGCGCGTTCAGCCCGGTGTTCCGTTCGCACGGACAGGGCGTGCCGCGCGAGATCTACAACATCGCGCCGCCCGGCACGTCGGTGTACGACGCGCTGGCGTGGTACGACGCGCTGCGTTATCGCCTGATGCCGTACATCTACACCGTGGCGTCCGACACGTGGTGGAAGGACGGCACCATCATGCGCGGGCTGCCGATGGATTTCCCGCACGATCCCAAGGTGCGCGCGATCGACGACGAGTACCTGTTCGGCCCCGCCTTCCTGGTGGCGCCGGTGACCCGTTACGAGGCGCGCAGCCGCGCGGTCTACCTGCCGGCCGGCAGCGACTGGTACGACTTCAACACCGGCAAGCGCTACGCCGGCGGACAGAGCGTGCCGGCGCCGGCGCCGCTGGCGCGCATGCCGCTGTTCGTGCGCGCCGGCGCGATCGTTCCGACCGGCCCGGCGGAGCAGTACACCGCCGAACATCCCGACGCGCCGATCACCGTGCTCGTGTTTGCAGGCGCCAACGGCAAGTTCTCGCTGTACGAAGACAAGGGCACCGATTACGGCTACGAACACGGCCATTATTCGCGCGTGCCGATCAGCTACGACGACGCCACCGGCGTGGTCACGTTCGGCAAGCGCGAAGGCGATGGCACCGGCGCGCCGGCGACGCGGCAATTCGTCATCCGCCGCATCGACGCCGCGCATCCGAATGCGGATGCCATGGATGCCAGCCGCGACCGGCGCGTCACCTATTCCGGCAATGAACTGACCGTGCCGCGCTGAGCCGGTCATCACGAGGGCGAATGGAATGAACAAGCTTCGAAACGTGTTTGTGCGGATGGCGGCAGGGGCGGTGTGCCTGCTGTCGGCAGCCGCGGCTGCCGCCGATGGTCATGCCGCGTGGGTGGATGCATGGACGGCCGCGCCGGACACCGCCGGTCCGGCGCTGAACGGGCAGGCCGTGCGCCAGGTCGTGCGCGCAAGCGTGGCCGGCACGCAACTGCGCATCCGCCTGTCCAACCTGTTCGGCGCCACCGCGGTCACGCTCGGGCCGGTGCGGATTGCGCAGAGCGCCGGCGGCGCGGATACCGTGCCCGGCACCGGCCATCAACTGCTGTTCGACGGCAAGCCCACCGTCACCATCGCCAAGGGCGGAAGCGCGCTCAGCGACCCGGTGACGATGGACGTGAAGGCGCTGCAGAACCTCGCGGTGAGCCTCTACGTGCCGGCCGCCACGGCCTACCATCCGGCGACCGTCCACAATGCCGGCATGGCCACCGCCTGCATCACCGAACGCGGCGACGCCACTGCCGCCGCGCGTTTCCCGTGCGACGAAAACAGCGGCAACCGCTTCTATCTCACGGGGGTGGAAGTGGCCAGCCCGGCCACCCGCGCCACGCTGGTCGCGTTCGGCGATTCCATCACCGACGGCGTGGGTTCCAAGCCGGATGCGAACGAGCGCTGGCCGGACGACCTCGCCGCGCGCCTGCAGGCCGATCCGAAGCTGGCCTCCATCGGCGTGGCCGACGAGGGCATTGGCGGCAACCGCATCCTGCACGACAACTACGGCCCCAGCGCGCTGAGCCGCTTCGACCGCGACGTGCTCGACCAGCCGAACGTGCGCTGGGTGATCCTGCTCGAAGGGATCAACGACATCGGCGGCTCGGGTTATGCGTGGGATGCGAAGGACAAGGTGACGGCGCAGCAGTTGATCGCCGGCATGAAGACCCTGGCGGCGCGCGCGCATGCGCGGCACGTCAAGGTCTACGGCGCGACGCTGACGCCGTATGGCGGCAACGGCTGGCCGTACCACAGCGCCGCCGGCGAGCAGACGCGCGAAGCACTCAACGCGTGGATCCGCCATTCCGGCGTGTTCGACGGCGTGGTGGATTTCGACAAGGCCGTGCGCGATCCTGCCGCACCGAACAGGATGCTGCCGGCCTACGACAGCGGCGACCATCTGCATCCGAGCAGCGCCGGCTACCGCGCCATGGCCGCCGCGGTGGACCTGCGACTGTTCGATCCCGCGTCGTCGGGGCGCTGAGCACGCGCGGCCCGTCCGTGCGGACGGATGGGCCGGTTTCGGGCCGCACGCCCGCCGCGCGACACCGCATGGTGTTCGCGGCGACCGGCGGGTTTCATGCCGGTTTGCCTTCAAATGCATGGAATGCCCCGGGTTTCCGGGTCGCGTGTCTTTGCTCGCGGGAATGACGACATGGCCATCCCCGACCATTGATCGCGATCCGCTATCGGATCAGCGGATCGCCGGCGATCGCGCGGTAGCGGAAGTCGCGCAGCAGCGCCGTGCCGTGGCCGGCGCTGTAGATCCCCGGTCGCAGGCTGAGGAAGTCGCCGAACACGTTGTGGTGGATGCCGGATACTTCCATGCGGATGGTGTGCTGCTGCCAACTGAGGCCGTCGTCGTGCGAGTACGCGAAGCCCACCACGTCGTAGTCGTTGGTCAGGCGCACGCGCACGCGGCGGTTGTCGCGCGGGAGGCGCGCCCATTGCAGTTCCTGCGCGTACTCGAAGGTCTTGATCGTGTCCGGCGTGAAGCCGACGCCGACGAAGGCCTTGTGGTTGTAGAACAGCAGCAGGCCCGCCTCGGCGGGGCCGGTCAGCTCCAGCGCGAGTTCGATCTCGTAGGCGCGGTCGCCCGCGATGCAGACCATCGGCGAGCTGTCGGCCGGCGAGCTGCCGGCGCCGGCCAGCGCAAGCCCACCGGGCACGCGGCGCGCGCGCTGCCGTTCCTGCGGGTGCGGCTGGTGGAAGGACCACAGGATGCCGAAGCGGTCGCGGCTGAAGTCGTCCGAACGTGCGTAGCCGGCCGGGCCGGGCTTGCCGCCCGCCGGCTTGCGCAGCGGTTTCGACAGGTCGCCGCCGGTGGCCACCGGCCAGCCGCTCGCCGTCCACGCCATCGGTTCCAGCAGGGTCTGGCGGCCGAGCGTGCGGAAGCCGTTCTCGTAGCCGTGGTAGATCATCCACCAGTCGCCGGCCGGCCCTTCGACGAAAGTGGCGTGGCCGCGCGACCACCACGGCTCGGCCGCCGAGCGCGTGTGCACGATGGGGTTGTGCGGACAGTTCTCCCAGGGGCCGTGCACCGAGCGCGAGCGCGCCACGATCACCATGTGGCTGGTGGGCGGACCGGCGGTGCCGCCCACGGCGCTGACCAGGTAGAACCAGCCGTCGCGGCGCAGCAGCTTCGGCCCCTCCGGCGCGAAATCCTCGACGATCCAGTCCTGCGGGTACTGCCAAGGCGTGTAGGCGTGCACCAGCGGGCCGTCGGTGGCCAGGCCGTCGTCGCTCAGGCGGATCATGCGGATGCCGTTGACGAACAGGTAGCGCCTGCCGTCCTCGCCGACCACGTGCGCCGGGTCGATGCAGCCGGGAATGCCGAGGTCGACCGGCTCGCTCCACGGGCCGGCGATGCGTTCCGCGGTGATCGCGAAGATCGACCAGTCGCCGCCGGGCCGTTGCGCCGGCAGGTAGATGTAGTAGCGGCCGCCGTGCTTGCACAGGTTGACCGCGAAGACGTTGCCCATCGGCTTGTGCAGGGCGGTCGCGATCGGCGTCCAGCCGAGCAGGTCGGTCGAATGCCAGATCGTCAGCCCCGGCGTGGCGTCGAACGGGGTGAACGTCATGTAGTAGTCGTCGCCGTCCTTGAGCACGGCGGGGTCGGGGCGGTCGCCGGACACGATGGGGTTGCGGTAGCTGCCGTCGCCGAGATCGGCCGTGCGCTGGCCTTCGATGCCCTTGCCCCAGTGCGGGTCGGGGGCAGGGCATTGCTGGCCGGGATCGGCTTTCGCCGTCCGGGCCAGCGGTGCGGCGATCGCACCCGTCGCCATGGCCTTGAACAGGTTTCTGCGCGCAAGGTTCGGCGTGACGGCGGTGGTCGGGAGCGTGCCGCTGCTTGCCGCGTCGGGATGGTCGGCGGGTTTCTTCATGGCGTGTCCGCCACGGTACGGATGGCGTAGACGAAGGCCGCGGGGCCGGCGGGACGCGAACCGACATGGAGCACCAGTCCTTGCCCGGTGCTTTCCCAGCGCACCGGCGTGGACGAACCCAGCAGGCGCACGTCCTGCACGCGGTCGGCCGGCTTGATGCTGTGGATGACGGTCGTGCCGTCGGCGGCCGGCCAGCCGAGTTCGATGGCGTACAGCAGGTCCTTGTTGCGGGTGAAGCGGAAATCGCTGGCGGTCCAGGGTCTGGCCAGTTGTTCCTTGAAGGCGCCGGCATCCGGCACGGTGGGGCCTTCGCCGTACACGCGCCATGGATGGCTGCCGTAGATCGCCGCACCGTTGGTCGCCAGCCATCGGCCGATCTCCAGCAGCACGGCCTGTTCCTGCGGCGCGATGCTGCCGTCCGGTCGCGGGCCGATGTCCAGCAGCAGGTTGCCGTTCTTGCTCACCACGTCGGCGAGCAACTGGATGATCGACGTCGCCGACCGATAAGTGTCGTGCGCCACGTAGCCCCACGAGCCGTTGCTGATGGTGGTGTCGGTCTGCCATGGCGTGGCGCGGATGCCGCTGAGCTGGCCGCGCTCCACGTCCAGCACGCCGCTGCCGGCGGGCATCGCGTGCAACTTGTAGTTGAGCACCACGCCGCCGCGTTGCGCGCCGCGGTTGTAGTAGTAGGCGGCGAAATCGGCCAGCGCATCGCGGAACGCGGGCTGGCCCGCCCACCAGTCGAGGTAGATCAGGTCGGGCCGGTAATAGGCTTCCAGTTCGGCCGTGCGTGCCAGCCAGTCGTCCACGTAAGTGGGCGAGACGTAGGTCCAGTCCTGCTGCAGGTCCTGGTCGCCGTCCTGCATGAAGTGCGGCACCGCGGGGCCGTAGAAGTCGGCATCGACGGGGTCGTTCACGTCGGAGGCGAGCTCGCGGCCGCGATCGAAGAACCAGTCGTGTTCGGCGCGGTGCGAGGACAGGCCGAAACGCAGGCCTTCGGCGCGCACGGCTTTTTCCAGCGCGGCCACCACATCGCGCTTCGGCCCCATCTGCGCGGCGGTCCAGCGCGACAGCTTCGAGTCGTACATCGCGAAGCCGTCCGAATGCTCGGCCACCTGCACCACATAGCGCGCGCCGGACTGCTTGAACAACCGGGCCCACGCCGCGGGATCCCAGCGCTGCGCCTTGAAACCGGCGATGAAATCCTTGTAGCCGCGCTGCGCGAGCGGGCCGTAGGTGGCGAGCTGGTGGGCGTGCTCGCGCGTCGTGCCGTCGTACATGTTGCGCGGGTACCACTCGTTTGCGAACGCCGGCACGGCGTACACGCCCCAGTGGATGAAGATGCCGAACTTCGCGGCACCGAACCAGGCCGGCGCCTTGTACTGCGCGAGCGAGATCCAGTCGGCGCGGAACGGCCCCATGGCGTCGCCGTGCGCGACTTCGGCCAGCAGTGCCTTGCGCTCGGGGGCATAGCGCGCCGTGGCGCGCTGCCAGGCCTGGTCCATCTGCGCCGGGCCGAGTGTCTTCGCAGTGGGAGCGTCGGATTGGCTGCCTGGCTGTGCGGCCCATGCCGGCGAGCCGGCCATGACGCATGCGGACAGCAGGCATCCACGAAGCAGGGAAGGATGCAGTCTGCGTGGAAACCCGGCGTGCGGGAAGAACGACATGGAATGCCTTGGCGAAGGGGGCATCGAACGCTAGCAGCAAGCACACGCCAGCGAGGCGGGATGTGCGAATGCATACGAAGAAACGTTAGCGTCGGCTGCTGATTTCGCAATTGTCGCCTCGGCTACTCCATTTCACGATCCGCTCAAGCAAGGGTGCTTCCACGAGGTTCGCTGCAATCGGTTCGACATGCCATGCCAGCGTTTCCGTCGGTTTGTGCGTCATCCCCGCGCACGCCGGTTCCCATCGGCACATGCGTTACCCGCGTACGTGCCGATGCTTTTTTGTTCATCGGGTCGCGTCGAACCAGGTGGCGGCACGGCATGCCAGCGGCTGCAGGAGGCGAATGCTCCGCAGGTGCGATGGCGCGTGCCGCCCAGGCACCCGGGTGGTGCCTGTTACGGTGCCGTGTCGTCCACCACGGCCAGCCCCTCCGCATCGCCGGGAACCCCTTCGCCACCTTGCAGCCCTTCGGCGTACTGGCGCGGCGTACAGCCGAGCTCGCGGCGGAATACCGCATACATGTACTGCAGCGAGGTGAAGCCGCTGCGCACGGCCACGTCGGCCAGCGGCACGGTGGCGTCGACCAGCATGCGCTGCGCGGTCTGCAGCTTGTGGCGCAGGATGGCCTGGTGGACGGTCAGCTTGAGCTCGCGCTTGAAGTGCTCCTCCAGCAGCGTACGCGACACGCCGACATAGTCGGCAACCTGGTCGGTCTTGATGCCGAGGCAGGCGTACTGGCGGATGTAGTGCAGCGCGCGCATCACGTGCTGGTTGTTCATCGGCTCATGCCGGCTGCTGGCCTGCACGTTGATGCCCTTGGGCGGCACGATGATGCGTTGCTGGGCGAGCCGCCCACCGTGCAGCATCTGGTGCAGCAGCCGTGCGGCGGTGTGACCCATTTCCTGGGCGCCCTGGATCACCGACGTCAGCGGGATGCGGCTGAGCAGTTGCGCCATGGGGTCGTTGTCGATGCCCACCACCGCGATCTCGGCCGGCACGGGCACGTCGGCCACGATGCACGCCTGCAGCAGGTGGCGTGCGCGTGCGTCGGTGACCGCGATGATGCCGATGGGCTTGGGCAGCGAGCGCACCCAGTCCGCGATCGCTTCCTGGGCAACGCCCCAACCGCCCGCGCTGGTGGGCGAGCCGCGGAACACCAGGCCTTCGAGGCTGTCCGCGCGGGTCATGCCGAGGAACGCCTGCTCGCGTTCCATCGCCCAGCGGTTGCCCGGCGTGGGCGGCAGGCCGTAGAAGGCGAAGCGCTGCAGGCCCTGGTCGATGAGGTGGTCGTAGGCCAGGCGAACGAGCTTGGCGTTGTCCGTGGCGACGTAGGGAATGCCTTCCGGATAGTTCGCCGGATCGGCGTAGGAACCGCCTACCGCGACCACCGGCAAGGGCAGGCCGCACAGCGTCTCGCCGACGATGGGGTCGTCGAAGTCCGCGATGATGCCGTCGCCGCGCCAGTGGTGGATGCCCACGGTTCGGCAGCGGAAATCCTCTTCCATGAACAGGTCCCACTCGACGCGCGTGGACGTCAGGTACTGCCCGATGCCCGTGAGGACGTGGCGGTCGTAGACCTTGTTCGCGTTGAAGAGCAGGGCGATGCGATGGGGCGATGGCATGGATACCACGATCTGCTGCGACGGCATCTACCGGATTGGGTTGACGATACCCGCTGGGTCGGCTGCGTACATGCCGCATTGCGACACGGAAAATGACCTGCGCAATGACGGATTTCGCAATTGCGAGGCCACGACGCCGACCGCAGCATCACAGGCGGGGCGCAGCGCGGCCGCCGTGGACGTGGCCACCCGCCGCATCGCCATGGATCGTGCGACGAATGCGCGCCGACTGTCGGCACGACGACTGGCCTGTATCCGGATTCCTGAAAGGGTGGAGTGTCTTGAAAGCTTCGACGAGGGATGTGGCGCCGGCCAGCAGTGACGTCACCGGCGGCCGAAGGCGGGCAGCGGCATGAGTGTCGTCGCCGGCCTCGACATCGGCACCCAGAGCGTCAAGCTGCTTGTCCACGATGCCGATGGTCGCCGCACGCTCGCGATCCGCGGCCAGCCGCTGGCGCTGGTCGAAGGGCCCGACGGCAGCCGCGAGCAGCATCCCCAGTGGTGGCTTGCCGCGGTCCGGCAGTGCTTCGCGGATCTCGATGCCGCCCTGCGCGCGCGCATCGTGGCGATCGGGGTTTCCGGGCAGCAGCACGGTTTCGTCCCGCTGGACGCGGCGGGCGAGGTGCTCGCGCCGGCCAAGCTGTGGTGCGACACCAGCAGCTGGCGTGAATGCGACGAGATCATGGCCGCGGCGGGGGGCTACCGGCAGTGCATCGCGCTGGCGGGCAATCCCGTCCTGGCGGGCTACACGGCCTCCAAGCTGCCGTGGACGCGCAAGCACCGTCCGGACGTCTATCGTCGGCTGGCGGGCATCCTGCTGCCGCACGACTACATCGATTTCTGGCTCACCGGCGAACGCTGGATGGAGTGCGGCGACGCCTCGGGCACCGGCTGGCTGGACGTGCGCAGGCGTTGCTGGTCGCCGGCGATGCTGGCGGCCACCGATGCGGAGCGCGACCTGTCGCACTGCCTGCCACCGCTGGTCGACGCGCATTTCAGTGCGCCCATCGCGCCCGCCATCGCCGATGAACTGGGCCTGCCGCGCACGGTGCGTGTGTCGGCCGGCGGCGGCGACAACATGATGGCGGCGATCGGCACCGGCACCGTGGCGGCTGGCGTGCTAGGCGTGAGCCTGGGCACTTCGGGCACGCTGTTCGCCAGCGCCGATCGTCCGGTGGTGAATGCGGATGGGCTCTGGGCGGCATTCTGTTCCTCCACCGGCGGCTGGCTGCCGCTGGTCTGCACCATGAACTGCACGGTGGCCACGGGTCGCGTCGCCGCCGCCTTCGGTTTCGAGGCAGGCGAGGGCGACGTGCTGATCGAGCGCACGATGCCGGGCGCGGACGGCTTGGTGATGCTGCCGTTCTTCAACGGCGAGCGCACGCCCGACCTGCCCGCGGCGCGCGCCAGCCTGCACGGCATGACACCGGGCAACTTCACCCGCGCGAATGCCTATCGCGCGGCGATGGAGGGTGCGACCTATGCGCTGCGCCACGGCCTGGATGCCTTGCGCGCCGCCGGCCTGGACTTCGGGACGATCCGCCTGACCGGCGGCGGGGCGAACAGCGCGCCATGGCGGCAGCTGCTGGCCGACGTGTTCGAGCTGCCGGTGGAAATGCCCGTGGAGACCGAGGGGGCAGCCTTCGGTGCCGCCCTGCAGGCGCTGTGGGCATGGCGCCGCCATGGCGGCGACGCAGCCGGCATCGCCGACCTTGCGCGTGAACACGTGGCACTGGACGCGGCGCGCGCCGCGCAGCCCCGGGTAGCGAACGTGCCGGCGTACCGGGAACCCTACCGGCAATTCCTGGCACTGCTGGAGGCCGAGCAGCATGCGCACGGCCGGGTCGCCACCGCATCCCTTTCCGATCTTCCCCGATGACGCAATACGCAGAGGACCCCCAGCCCATGAACACCCCCTTCGTCGGCAAGCGCGAATATTTCGGCGGTATCGGCCGCATCCCCTACGAGGGCCGCGAGTCGGACAACCCGCTGGCGTTCAAGCACTACGACGCGAACCGCAAGATCGGCGACAAGACCATGGCCGAACACCTGCGTTTCGCGGTGTGCTACTGGCACAGCTTCTGCAACACCGGCCACGACCCCTTCGGCCCCGGCACGCGGCGTTATCCCTGGGACGTGGACGGCGCGCCGATGGCCCGCGCCGAGGCGCGCATGGACGCCGCCTTCGAGTTCTTCACCAAGCTGGGCGTGCCGTACTACTGCTTCCACGACACCGACATGGCGCCCGACGCCGACGACGTGGCCGAGTACGAGAAGAACCTCAAGCACATGGTGGCGCTGGCGAAGGAGCGCCAACAGGCCACCGGCATGAAACTGCTGTGGGGCACCGCCAACCTGTTCAGCCATCCGCGCTACATGAACGGCGCGGCCACCAACCCCGACTTCGCGGTAGTGGCGCGCGCGGCGGTGCAGATCAAGGCGGCGCTCGAGGCGACGGTGGAACTGGGCGGCGGCAACTACGTGTTCTGGGGCGGTCGCGAGGGCTACGCCTCGTTGCACAACACGCAGATGAAGCGGGAGCTGGAGCACTTCGCGCGCTTCCTCGCGATGGCGCGCGACTACGGCCGCAGCATCGGCTTCAAGGGCAATTTCCTGATCGAACCCAAGCCGATGGAGCCGATGAAGCACCAGTACGACTTCGACTCGTCGACGGTCGCGGGTTTCCTCGAGGCGCATGGCCTGGAGCGGGATTTCAAGCTCAACATCGAGGCGAACCACGCCACGCTGTCCGGCCACACCTTCGAGCACGACCTGCAGGTGGCGGCTGACCGCGGCCTGCTCGGCAGCATCGACGCCAACCGCGGCAACGCGCAGAACGGCTGGGATACCGACCAGTTCCCCAGCGACCTCTACGATACCGTGGGCGCGATGCTGGTGGTGTTGCGCCAGGGCGGGCTGGCGCCGGGCGGACTGAACTTCGATGCCAAGCTGCGCCGCGAATCGACCGACGCCGAGGACCTGTTCATCGCCCACATCGGCGGCATGGACACGTTCGCGCGCGGCCTCGAAGTGGCGCATGCACTGCTGACCCGCTCGCCGCTGGAACAGTGGCGCACGGAGCGCTACGCCAGTTTCGACACGGGCGACGGCCGCGCGTTTGCCGAAGGCCGGCTGGGCATGGAAGACTTGCGCGCCCACGCGGTCGCGCATGGCGAACCGGTCCATCGCAGCGGCAAGCAGGAGCGCTACGAGAACCTGGTCAACCAGTTCCTGCTGCGCGCGTAAAGCGTCCGGCATCGGCAGCGAAGCGGGGCATCGGGGGCTCCGCATGCAGACAAGAGGGGAGCCTTTCATGGACATGTACAGTGCGACGCTTGATGCCGCCGGACCGCTGAAGCGGACGGAAAACACGCGGCTGATCGTGCAGATCAGCTGCGTGGCCACCCTGGGCGGATTCCTGTTCGGCTTCGACAGCGGCGTGATCAACGGCACGGTGGACGGCCTGAAGCTGGCCTTCCACTCCAATGCCGCCGAGATTGGCTTCGAGGTGGCCTCGATGCTGCTGGGTTGCGCGGTGGGCGCGTTCTTCGCCGGGCGCGCGGCCGACTACCAGGGGCGCCGTACGGTGTTGATTGCCGCGGCCATCCTGTTTCTGCTCTCGGCGCTGGGCGCCGGTGCCGCACACGACGTGGTGTTCTTCGTCCTGGCGCGCCTCACCGGCGGCTTCGCAGTCGGCGCGGCCAGTGTGATCGCGCCGGCCTACATCGCCGAGGTGGCGCCGGCACGCTATCGCGGCCGCCTCGCCACGATGCAGCAGGTGGCGATCATCAGCGGCCTGTTCTGCGCCTTCTTGAGCAACTACCTGCTGGCCAGGGCGGCCGGCGCGTCCACCGAGGCGCTGTGGCTGGGCCAGCAGGCATGGCGCTGGATGTTCTGGATGCAGGTGTTGCCCGCATCGCTGTTCCTGGTCTCGCTGCTGTTCATCCCCGAGAGCCCGCGCTTCCTGGTGATGCGCAAGCGCGAGGCCGAGGCGGAAGCCGTGCTGATGCGCCTGTACGGCGACGACAACGGGCGCGCGAAACTCGGCGAGATCCGCACCTCGCTGGCGCAGGACCGGCACCGGCCCAAACTGTCCGACCTGGTGGACAAGGCCACCAGACGCATTCGGCCCATCGTGTGGGTGGGCATAGGGCTGGCGGTGCTGCAGCAACTGGTGGGCATCAACGTGGTGTTCTACTACGGCGCCGTGCTGTGGCAGGCCGTGGGCTTTTCCGAGAGCGATGCGCTGCTGATCAACGTGGTCTCCGGTGCGCTGAGCATCGCCGCCTGCCTGGTGACCGTGGCGCTGGTGGACCGGATCGGCCGCAAGCCGCTGCTGTGGATCGGTTCGCTGGGCATGGCGGTGGCGCTGGCGCTGGTGGTCTGGGCGTTCGCGCATGCGCAGCTCGATGCCACCGGCAAGCTCGCGCTGGCGCCGCCGATGGGCACGCTGGCGCTGGTGGCCGCCAACGTCTACGTCGTGTTCTTCAACATGTCGTGGGGGCCGGTGATGTGGGTGATGCTGGGCGAGATGTTCCCGAACCAGATCCGAGGCTCCAGCCTGGCCGTGTCCGGCGCCGCGCAATGGATCGCCAACTTCGCCATCACCATCAGCTTCCCGCTGCTGCTGGTCGGCATCGGCCTGGGACCCACCTACGCCATCTATGCGGTGGCCGCGGCGCTGTCGACGGTGTTCGTGCTCTGTTGCGTCAAGGAGACGCGGGGCAAGGAACTGGAACAGATGTAAAGACATCGGGATCGGCCTTGTTCCGATCGAGTTCAACTGCAGCAGTCATCCATATGGGCGTGTTGAAGGCTGCCCAAAGTCGCCCGGCCGGTACGCCCGGGGGCCTGGAAAGCAGGATCCCGGCGACACTTGTGCGACGCGGCTGCGTATTGCGGCGTTGGGTGTGCACGACAAATCCCTTGGCGCCATTTCGGATGCCGCGCCGCACTTGCATTTGCTGCGGTCGGGAATCGGCTGTGATCCTCGATCAGGTGCTGTCGCAGCGCAAAAATGCCCATTGAAACTCCCCCGGGTATTGCTCCGACAACACTACCGCTTGCCGGGCAGGCCGGATCCTCCAACAACCGTACGGTCCTGCTGCGTCGGCTTCGGCTCGGAAAATCCAGTAAAGGTCACGCCCAGTTCCACCTCGCCCAGCGCGTAGATGCGCTTGTCGCGCAGGCCGTCCAACCCTTCCTGCCAGGCGAGCAACATGCGTTCGCCGGTTTCCGCGAAACCCGGGTGGTCGGCCATCGTCTCGCGCACTCGCGGACCCACCTCGGCCATGGCTCCGCCGATCCGTTCGACGATGTCGACCTGCCCGCGCGGGGGCAGTCCGAAGGTGGCGGCAATGAAGGTCTGCAGGCTCTTGTCCGGACTCCAGGTCTTCTTGCCCATGAAGGCGATCGCCGGCGGATTCTTCGCATAGTCGGCACAGGCAGCCGTGGTGATCATGTCGTAGGCCGGCGCCAGCCGCACACCGCCGTGGCGGGTATGGCGCAGCGCCACGTCCTTGGCGCGGCAATCGGCGTTGCGCAGGGCGTAGTTGATTGCTTCGGGAAAATTGAGTTGACTGTTAATCAGGGGCGCTGGCTCGAATCCGGCTTCGGGCGCCAGACAAACCAAAAGGCCGGCAGCGATGCCGGCCTTTTCGAGTTCATGCCTTCGCGATGCCGCGATTACTGCGCCGCGGCGCAACTGGCGGCCTGTTCCGCGCTGGCCTTCGCACCGCGGACGCGGCCGGAGTTGGCGACCACCACCACCAACGCCTCGTCCGGCCGGTCGTGGCGGCAGAATCGCCAGGTGTTGGTCATGCCGCTGGCGCTGCCGTCGCTCTGGAAACGCACGAGCCGGCGCCCGCTGTCGCCGAGGATGACGATGCCGGCGTAACCGGCCCGGGCGCGCAGCGGAGGCGCGTCGGGCTGGCCCTTGTGGGCCGGGTCGTGGCCGATCAGCCAGCCGGACTCCCAGCGCGCATCGTTGCTGCAGCTCCGGCCGTCGCGGCTGGGGCAGAACAGGGTGGGTTTGCCGCTGACCGCCGCGGTGCCGCGCGCGTGCTGCAGGGCGGCGATGAATTCAGCCTGCGCGACCTGCGCCTGGTTGCGCTGGAGCAGCGGCGCCAGCGACGGCACGGCGATCGCCGCCAATACGCCGAGGATAGCCACCACCATGATCTGCTCGATCAGGGTGGCGCCGCGTTGCCTTTCACGGTGGCCGCAAGCCTGTCGCATCGCCATGACGCGCTCCTGCACGGGCGGAAAGGCCATGCTAGGAAGGTGGGTTTGCGCGGCCAGCCGTCCGTTGGATGGTCGCGACGTCGGCTTCTGCTGACAAGGTCTGTCAGCAGCGGCGATTTAATATGCGGGCATCAGCCCGCATATCGTCCGCCATGACCGATCGCTTCGAACTCGTCGCACCCTACCAGCCCGCCGGCGACCAGCCCGAGGCGATCCGTCGCCTCAGTGAGGGCTTCGAGGCGGGCCTCGCCGCGCAGACCCTGCTTGGCGTCACCGGCTCGGGCAAGACCTACACCATCGCCAACGTGATCCAGCAGGTGCAGCGGCCGACCATCGTGATGGCGCCGAACAAGACGCTGGCGGCGCAGTTGTACGGCGAATTCCGCGAGTTCTTTCCGCACAACGCGGTGGAGTACTTCGTCAGCTACTACGACTACTACCAGCCGGAAGCCTACGTGGTGGCCTCGGACACCTTCATCGAGAAGGATGCCTCGATCAACGAGCACATCGAGCAGATGCGGCTGGCGGCGACCAAGGCGCTGCTGTCGCGACGCGATGCGATCATCGTGGCCACGGTGTCGGCGATCTACGGCCTGGGCAACCCCGAGGATTACCTCAGTCTGCGGCTGATCCTGGCCAAGGGCGAGCGTATCGACCAGCGCCAGCTGATCCGCCAGCTCACCGAGCTGCAGTACACCCGCAACGAGTTGGAGCTGCGCCGCGGCACCTATCGCGTGCGCGGCGAGATCATCGACGTGTTTCCCGCCGAGTCGGAGACCGAGGCGCTGCGCATCGAGCTGTTCGACGGCGAGGTGGAGGGGCTGGCGCTGTTCGATCCACTCACCGGCGAGACGATACGCAAAGTGCCGCGCTATACGGTCTACCCGCGCACGCACTACGCCTCCACGCGCGAGAGCGTGCTGAACGCGATCGACACCATCAAGGACGAGTTGAAGGAACGCCTGGAGGTGCTGTACCGCGACAACAAGCTGGTCGAGGCGCAGCGGCTGGACCAGCGCACCCGCTACGACGTCGAGATGATGGCCGAGGTGGGCTACTGCCAGGGCATCGAGAACTACTCGCGCCACCTTTCCCGGCGCGCGCCCGGCGAGCCGCCGCCCACGTTGTTCGACTACCTGCCGGCCGACGGCCTGCTGGTGGTGGACGAATCGCACGTCACCGTGCCGCAGATCGGCGCGATGTACAAGGGCGACCGTTCGCGCAAGGAGACCCTGGTGGAGTTCGGCTTCCGCCTGCCATCCGCGCTGGACAACCGTCCGCTGCGTTTCGAGGAGTGGGAGGCGCGCGTGCCGCGCGCGATCTATGTCTCCGCCACGCCACGCGACTACGAGCTGCAGAAATCCGGCGACGCCGTCACCGAGCTGGTGGTGCGCCCCACCGGCCTGGTCGACCCCGAGGTGGAGGTGCGCCCGGTGCGCACCCAGGTGGACGACTTGCTGGGTGAGGCCAACAAGCGCATCGCCATGGGCGACCGCGTGCTGGTCACCACGCTGACCAAGCGCATGGCCGAAAACCTCACCGAATACCTCTCCGAGCACGGCGTGAAGGTGCGTTACCTGCATTCGGACATCGAGACGGTGGAGCGCAGCGAGATCATTCGCGACCTGCGCCTGGGCGAGTTCGACGTGCTGGTGGGCATCAACCTGCTGCGCGAGGGCCTGGACATGCCCGAGGTGTCGCTGGTGGCGGTGCTCGACGCCGACAAGGAGGGCTTCCTGCGCTCCACCGGCTCGCTGATCCAGACCATCGGCCGCGCCGCCCGCAACGTGCGCGGCAAGGCCATCCTCTACGCCGACGAGGTGACCCGTTCGATGCGGGCGGCGATGGACGAGACCGGCCGCCGCCGCGAGAAGCAGCTCGTGTTCAACGAGGCCAACGGCATCACCCCGAAGACGGTCGAGCGGCGCATTGCCGACATCATGGAAGGCGCGCGCAGCGAGGCGCCGTCGCGTGGCCGTGGCGGCAAGGGCCGGCAACGCGCCGTGGCCGAACCGGCGGCCAGCTACGAGGCGATGGACCCGGCCAAGGCCGCTGCCGCCATCAAGAAGCTGGAGGCACAGATGTACAAGCATGCCCAGAACCTGGAATTCGAGGACGCGGCGAAGCTGCGCGACCAGATCCACCAGCTGCGCGAGCGGGCGCTGCGCTAAGCGGGGCTGGGCGGCTTGTGGCCGGCCCGGGAGTCGCCTATACTGCGCGGCTCGCGCGGCCTGGCGTCGTGCGAATCGGGCGGTTAGCTCAGCGGTAGAGCACTACCTTGACATGGTAGGGGTCACAAGTTCGATCCTTGTACCGCCCACCAGATACCATGCAACGGCGCGAACTCCGGTTCGCGCCGTTTCTTTTTGGACTTGTCCATCCCTAGCCGGAGCGTCGCGATGGTCTATCTGTGGGTCAAGAGCTTCCACGTGCTGTTCGTGATCGCCTGGATGGCCACGGTGTTCTACCTGCCGCGCATCCTGGTCAACCTCGCCGAGGCTGGCGACGAGCCGGCGGTGAAGGCGCGGCTGCTGCTGATGGGGCGGCGGCTGTACAAGTTCGGCCACAACATGTTCGGGATGGCCTTCCTGTTCGGCCTGGTGCTGTGGCAGGGTTGGCGGCTGTTTCCCACGAAGCTGCCGAACGTGGCGGCGGGCATGCACTGGATCGACGCCAAGTTGACTTTGGTGGCGTTGCTTTTGGCCTATTTCGTGTGGGCGGGGCGGATGATCAAGCGTTGCGAACAAGGTGGTGCACTGCCGTCGTCGAAGGCGCTGCGCTGGTTCAACGAGTTGCCGGTGCCGCTGCTGCTGGGCGTGATCTTCCTGGTGATCGCCAAGCCGTTCTGAAGCAGCGCGTAGGAGCGCCCCCTGTGCGCGATGGCCTCGTGCTTCGATCGAGCGAAAAAGCATTCGCGCACAGGGTGCGTTCCTACAATCAGCGGTTGAAATACTCCCGGTACCACGCCACGAAACGCGCCACGCCCTCCTCAATCGAGGTGCTCGGCGCATAGCCCACGTCACGGCGGAGCGCCGACACGTCGGCCCAGGTGTCGGGTACGTCGCCCGGCTGCATGGGCAGCAGGTTCTTCCCCACCGTGCGGCCCAGGTGCTGCTCCAGCAGTTCGATGAAGCGCAGCAGCTGCACCGGCCGGTCGTTGCCGATGTTGTAGACGCGATACGGCGCCTTCGAGCTGCCGGGGTTCGGCGACTGCGCGTCGTAGGTCGGGTCGGGTGCGGCCGGGTGGTCGAGCGTGCGGATCACGCCCTCGACGATATCGTCGACGTAGGTGAAGTCACGGCTGTGGTTGCCGTGGTTGAACACGTCGATGGCCTCGCCGCGGCTGATGCGATCGGCGAACAGCATCGGCGACATGTCCGGTCGCCCCCATGGCCCGTACACCGTGAAGAAGCGCAGCCCGGTGGTGGGCAGACCGTACAGGTGGCTATAGCTGTGCGCCATCAGCTCGTTGGCCTTCTTGGTGGCGGCGTACAGGCTGACCGGGTGGTCCACCGAGTCCTCCACCGCGAACGGCAGCTTGCGGTTCGCGCCGTAGACCGAACTGGACGAGGCGTAGACCAGGTGCTCGACATCGCCGTGGCGGCAGGCTTCGAGGATGTTGCCGAAGCCCACCAGATTGCTCTGCACGTAGGCCTGCGGGTTCTTCAGCGAATAGCGCACGCCGGCCTGCGCGGCCAGGTTCGCCACGCGCTGCGGCCTGAAGCCGGCGAAGGCGTCGTTCACCGTGGCGGCGTCGGCCAGGTCGGCGCGGCGATGGGTGTAGCCCGGGTGGCTGGCGAAGCGGGCGAGGCGCGCTTCCTTCAACCGCGGATCGTAATAGTCGTTGTGGTTGTCGATGCCCAGCACTTCGTCGCCGCGCGCCAGCAGGCGCTCGGCCAGGGCGGCGCCGATGAAGCCGGCGGTGCCGGTGACCAGGATGCGCATGGGAGAAATCCTTGGAGAGATCGCTGCATTCTATCGCCGGCCGCCAATTGACAGCCCGCGATAAGCTAGACTAGCGTTTCCGCATCGGTTCCGAGAGACAAGGTGGCCCGCGCCAAGGCGCCGGCCGAGCGTGCGACATGGCAACTACCTGCAGACACCGCTGACGACTTCCACGCCTTGTGCTCCACGAAGGCGCCTCGGCGCCTTTGTTGTTTCTAGAGAATGAACATGATCGAGATCACGCTACCCGACGGTAGCAAGCGCCCGTTCGACCACCCCGTGTCCGTGCAGGACGTGGCCGCCTCCATCGGCGCCGGCTTGGCCAAGGCCACCCTCGCCGGCAAGGTGGACGGCAAGCTGGTGGATGCCAGCTTCCCCATCGAGCACGACGCCCGCCTCGAGATCGTCACCGAGAAGAGCCCCGAGGCGCTGGAGATCCTGCGCCATTCCACCGCGCACTTGTTGGCACAGGCGGTGCAGCGGCTGTATCCGGGCGCGCAGGTCACGATCGGCCCGGTGATCGACAACGGCTTCTACTACGACTTCGCCTACGAACGTCCGTTCACGCCCGAGGACCTGCCGAAGATCGAGGCGGAGATGGAGAAGATCGTCAAGGAGGCGTTGCCGCTCACGCGCAGCGTGAAGTCGCGCGACGAGGCGGTGGCGTTCTTCCGCGGCATCGGCGAGAGCTACAAGGCCGAGATCATCGAGTCGATCCCGGCCAACGAGGAACTGTCGCTGTATACGCAGGGCGAGTTCACCGACCTGTGCCGCGGTCCGCATGTGCCGAACACCGGCAAGTTGCGCGCGTTCAAGCTGATGAAGGTGGCCGGCGCCTACTGGCGTGGCGACAGCAACAACGCGATGCTGACCCGCATCTACGGCACGGCGTGGTTGAACGACAAGGACCTGAAGGCCTGGCTGCACCAGCTGGAAGAGGCCGAGAAGCGCGACCATCGCAAGATCGGCAAGGCGCTGGACCTGTTCCACCAGCAGGAGGAAAGCCCGGGCATGGTGTTCTGGCACCCGCGCGGCTGGGCGATCTGGCAGGCGGTGGAGCAGTACATGCGCGGCGTGTACAAGCGCAGCGGCTACCAGGAAGTGCGTTGCCCGATGGTGCTGGACGTGTCGCTGTGGAAGAAGTCCGGCCACTGGGACAACTACGCCGAGAACATGTTCTTCACCGAGTCGGAGAAGCACACCTTCGCGCTGAAGCCGATGAACTGTCCGGGCCACGTGCAGGTGTTCAACACCGGCCTGCACAGCTACCGCGAGCTGCCGATCCGCTACGGCGAGTTCGGTGGCTGCCACCGCAACGAGCCGTCCGGCGCGCTGCACGGCATCATGCGCGTGCGCGCGTTCACCCAGGACGACGGGCACATCTTCTGCACGCCGGACCAGGTCGAGGCGGAGGTCACCGCATTCCACCTGCAGGCGATGAAGGTCTACGCCGATTTCGGTTTCACCGATCTGGCGATCAAGCTCGCATTGCGACCGGAGAAGCGCATCGGTTCGGACGAGTTCTGGGACCGTACCGAGGAAATGCTGCGTCGTGCCTTGCGTGCGGCCGGCGTCGAATGGGAGGAATTGCCGGGCGAGGGCGCGTTCTACGCGCCCAAGATCGAGTATCACCTCAAGGACTCGATCGGACGCGCCTGGCAGGTTGGCACCATGCAGGTGGACTTCATGATGCCCGAGCGCTTGGATGCCGAATATGTGGATGAAAATTCACAGAAACAGCACCCGGTGATGCTGCACCGGGCCATCGTGGGCTCGATGGAGCGCTTCATCGGCATCCTGATCGAGCATCACGCCGGCCTGCTGCCGGCCTGGCTGGCGCCGGTGCAGGCGGTGGTGTTCAGCATTACCGACGCCCAGGCCGGATACGCCAGCGAGGTGGCGCAAGCCCTTGTCGACAAAGGCTTCCGGGTGGAGGCCGATTTGCGCAACGAGAAGGTCGGCTATAAAATCCGCGAACATACGTTGCAGAAAATCCCTTATCTTCTGGTGGTCGGTGACCGCGAGAAGGAAGCGGGGACCGTTTCCGTGCGTACCCGTTCGGGCGAGGATCTGGGCAGCACACCGCTGGCCGACTTCATCGGGCGACTGCAGGCCGAGACGCAGCGCTGAAGGCGTTGTGCGGCCTAATCGAAACTTCTTCTGGAGGATAGTGGTATCGCTACCACCGACAACAAGGGTAATCGCCGTAACCTGGAAATCCGCGTTCCGCGCGTACGCGTGATCGGCGCCGATGCTGAGCAGCTGGGCATCCTCACCCGCGACGAGGCGCTGGCACTGGCGCAGGAAGCGGGGATGGACCTGGTCGAGATCCAGCCGAACGGCGATCCGCCGGTCTGCCGCATCATGGACTACGGCAAGTTCAAGTTCGAAGCCCAGAAGAAGGCCCAAGCGGCCAAGAAGAAGCAGAAGCAGGTCGAGATCAAGGAAGTGAAGTTCCGTCCGGTCACGGACGTGGGCGACTATCAGATCAAGCTGCGCAACATGCTTCGCTTCCTGGAAGAGGGTGACAAGGTCAAGGTCACCATCCGTTTCCGCGGCCGCGAGATGTCGCATCAGGATCTCGGCCAGAGCCTGGCCAGGCGCATCCAGGAGGACGTGGGCGAGAACGGCCAGATCGAGTCCTTCCCGCGCCTGGAAGGTCGCCAGATGGTCATGATGATCGGCCCCAAGAAGAAGCAGTAACGGCGAGCGGCGGCCATGTCGGTCGCCGCTTTGCTCGTACGGCCGAACCCACCCGGCACAGCTCGTTTCCTTCTCCTCACCGGGGAAAGGGCGAAAAGGGGCCGTCCTGCCACAAGGCTGCGTCGAAGCCCGCTTCCGGGCTGCGTTCGCGCGAGCACTCGCCTCGACCTTCTCCCAAGTGGGGAGGGGGTGCACGGGCTGGCGTCAGCCCTGCATCCCCCGTATAATCATCCGTTCGACCCGCCAGGATGGGTCGTGCACCGATGTCGGCAGGATGGAAAGCGCGGCCTCGCGGTCGCCGCCGAATCAGTCAGAAACCGGGCTGCTCTCGTAGAGCGCAGCCTCATCAGGAGTATCACCATGCCCAAGATCAAGACCAACCGGGCGGCGGCGAAGCGTTTTCGCAAGACCGCTTCCGGCAAGTTCAAGGCCGGTCACGCCTTCAAGTCGCACATCCTGACCAAGAAGTCGACCAAGCGTAAGCGCAACCTGCGCGCCACCAACCACGTCAAGGCGTGCGACACCAAGGGTGTGGCTCGCATGTTGCCGTATCTCTGAACCGGGAGGACTAGACCATGGCTCGTGTCAAGCGTGGCGTTACCGCCCGTCGTCGTCACAAGAAGATCATCGGCCGCGCGAAGGGCTATTACAACGCCCGCCGCAAGGTGTTCCGCGTAGCGAACCAGGCCGTCATCAAGGCCGGCCAGTACGCCTACATCGGCCGCAAGCAGAAGAAGCGCCAGTTCCGCGCCCTGTGGATCGTGCGCATCAACGCCGCCGCCCGTCAGTTCGGTCTGTCCTACAGCCGCCTGATCAATGGCCTGGCCAAGGCCGGCATCACGGTCGACCGCAAGGTGCTGGCGGATATCGCCGTGCACGACATCAAGGCGTTTGGCGCCATCGCGGAAAAGGCGAAGGCCAGTCTGGCCGCTTGATCGTCGACCACTGACGATATGATGTGAATCAAGCGGGGAGAAGGCCAACGCCTTCTCCCCGTTTTTGTTTAATAACGTCGCTTTTCGCGTTCGCTCCCTCTCCCCTCCGGGGAGAGGATTGAGGTGAGGGGTCGGGGCTTGCCTTGACCTTGATCGAAGCACGCTTCGACCCTGGCATTGACGCAAGAGTGGCCCCTCACCCCAGCCCTCTCCCCACAGGGGAGAGGGAGCTAAAAGCCAAAGCGGAAATCGCATCGATGGACGATCTGGAAAGCCGCGCCGCGCAAGCGCAGGCCGCAATCGACAAGGCCGATACGCTGGACGCGCTGGAAGCCCTGCGCGTAGGCCTGCTCGGCAAGAACGGCATTGTCACCGTCGCGCTGAAAACGCTCGGTTCGCTGTCGCCGGAAGAGAAGAAGACGCGCGGCGCCGAGGTGAACCGCGTCAAGGAACGCCTCGCCGACGCGCTGGCCGCGCGCAAGGCCGTGCTGGAGCAGGCCGAGCTGGATCGCCGTCTCGCCTCCGAGACCATCGACATCTCGCTGCCCGGCCGCGACGGCGAGCGCGGCGGCATCCACCCGATCACGCGTGCGCTGGAGCGCATCGCCGCGATCTTCGCGCGGCTGGGCTACCAGCGTGCCGACGGTCCCGAGATCGAGGACGACTGGCACAACTTCGAGGCGCTGAACTTCCCGCCGCACCACCCGGCGCGCGCGATGCACGACACGTTCTACTTCGGCGACGGCCGCCTGCTGCGCACGCATACCTCGCCGGTGCAGATCCGCTCGATGAAGGGGCGCCAGCCGCCGATCCGCATCATCGCGCCGGGCAAGGTCTACCGCAGCGATTCGGATCAGACCCACTCGCCGATGTTCCACCAGATCGAAGGCCTGCTGGTGGACGAAACGTCCAGCTTCGCCGACCTCAAGGGCACGCTGGCCGAGTTCATCCGTGCGTTCTTCGAGCGCGACTTCGAGATGCGCTTCCGCCCCAGCTACTTTCCCTTCACCGAGCCCTCGGCCGAGGTGGACATCCGCTGGGAAACGAAGGACGGCGAGTCGCGCTGGCTGGAAGTGCTGGGCTGCGGCATGGTGCATCCGAACGTGCTGGCGAACTGCGGCATCGACCCGGAGCGCTACACCGGCTTCGCCTTCGGCCTGGGCGTCGAGCGCTTCGCGATGCTGCGCTACGGCGTGACCGACTTGCGCGCGTTCTTCGAGAACGACCTGCGCTTCCTCAAGCAGTTCGCGTAATCGCCAGCCAAGGATCACGACATGAAATTCTCCGAGAACTGGCTGCGGGAGCTGGTCGACATCAAGGCCGATCGCGCGGCGCTGGCCCACGCGCTGACCATGGCCGGGCTGGAAGTGGAAGAGCTCACGCCGCTGGGCGAAGGCCTGGACGGCGTGGTGGTGGCCGAGATCGTCGGTGCCGAGAAGCATCCCGAAGCCGACCGCCTGCAGGTGTGCAAGGTGGACGCGGGGCAGCGCGAGCCGTTGCAGATCGTCTGCGGCGCACCGAACGCGCGCGTCGGCATCAGGGTGCCGCTGGCCACGGTCGGTGCCGACCTGCCTGGCGGCATCCACATCAAGGCGGCCAAGCTGCGCGGCGTGGAGTCGTTCGGCATGCTGTGCTCGGCCAAGGAGCTGGGCATCGACGCGGATGCCTCGGGCCTGCTCGAACTGCCGGCCGATGCGCCGATCGGCCAGCCGCTGGCGACGTACCTCGGCCTGCCCGATGCCAGCATCGAGCTGAAGCTCACGCCGAACCGCCCGGACTGCCTCGGTCTCTACGGCCTTGCGCACGACGTGGCTGCGTTGTTCGGCAGCCGCGTGAAGACTGGCGAGCAGGCGCACGCCCCGGTGACGAGCGAGGCTCGCCGTGGCATTCGCCTCGATGCCGGCAAGGACGCGCCGCGCTACCTCGGCCGCATCGTCGAGAGCATCGACGCTACGGCGCGCACCCCGCTGTGGCTGGCCGAACGCCTGCGCCGCGCGGGCCTGCGTCCGATCAGCGTGGTGGTGGACGTCACCAACTACGTGATGCTGGAGCTGGGCCAGCCCATGCACGCCTTCGACAACGACAGCCTCGACGGCGACGTCGTGGTGCGCCATGCGCGCGCCGGCGAGACGCTGAAGCTGCTCGACGGTAGCGAGGCGATCCTGGACAAGGGCTTCGTGCTGATCGCCGACGATCGCAAGGCGCTGGCCGTGGCCGGCGTGATGGGTGGCTTCGATTCGCGGGTCACCGGCGCCACGCACAACATTTTCCTGGAGGCCGCGCACTTCGCGCCGGCCGCGATCATGGGCCGCGCGCGCAAGCTGGGCCTGCACACCGACGCCTCGCACCGCTTCGAGCGCGGCGTCGATCCCGAGCTGCCGCGCCGCGCGCTGGAGCGTGCCACCGAGTTGCTGCTGGCGATCGCCGGCGGCCAGGCCGGGCCGGTGCTGGTGGCGGAGAACCTCGCCGACCTGCCGAAGCCGGCGCCGGTGGCGCTGCGTCGCGCGCGCCTCCGGCGCGTGCTTGGCGTGGACGTGGCCGATGCCGAAGTGGCGCGCGTCTTCACCGCGCTGGGCATGAAGGTGGAGCCACAGGCCGATGGCTGGAAGATCACCGCGCCCAGCAGCCGTTTCGACATCGAGCGCGAGGAGGACCTGGTCGAGGAAGTCGCCCGCATCTTCGGCTACGACAACATTCCCACCGCCACGCCAGCCGGCGCGCTGGCGCTGGCGGCCGAGCCGGAGGCGCGTATCGGCGAATTGGCCCTGCGCGAGCAGCTGGCCGCGCGTGGCTACTTCGAGGCGGTGAACCTGTCCTTCGTCGCCAACGAGCTGCTGGCCCAATGGGGGCTGGCCGGGCAGGGCGTGCCGCTGGCCAATCCGCTGTCGGCCGATCTCGCGGTGATGCGCCCCTCGCTGTTGCCGGGCCTGGTCGAGGCACTGCGCCACAACCGTGCACGCCAGCAGGAGCGGGTGCGGTTGTTCGAAGTGGCGCGCGTGTTCGCCGCCGGCAACCCGCCTGCGGAAACCCCGAGCCTGGCCATTGCCGCCTGCGGTACCGCCCGTGCCGAGCAGTGGGGCGAGCCGTCCCGTGCGCTGGATTTCTTCGATCTCAAGGGCGACCTGGACGCCTTGCTGGCCTGGGGCGGCGAGCCGGAGCACTGGTCGGTGCATGCCGACGATCTGCCGGGCTGGCTGCATCCGGGGCGTGGCACGCGCCTCTCGCGCAACAGTGAGACGGTAGGCTGGCTGGGGGCCCTGCACCCGCAACTGGCCAAGGCGCTGGACCTGGGGCCGGACGTGCACGTGCTGGAGCTGGCCCTGGAGCCGCTGCTGGCGCGTCGCCTGCCCAAGGCGCAACCGGTGGCGCGCTTTCCCTCGGTGCGCCGCGACATTGCCGTCGAAGTGCCGGAAGACGTTAGCTGGTCACGGATCGGCGAGGTCGTTCGCAGCACGCTCGGCGGCGTGCTGAAGGAGCTGCGCCTGTTCGACCGCTACAGCGGCAAGGGGGTCGAAGCGGGCCGAAAAAGTCTCGCTATGGGCTTGATTTTGCAGGATGCTTCCCGCACCCTTGTCGACGACGACGCAGACCGTTGCGTGCGGCAGGCCATCGCCGCACTGGAGCGGGAATGCAAGGCCAAGTTGAGAGGATGAGATGGCGCTGACCAAGGCGGATATGGCCGAGCGGCTTTTCCTTGACGTGGGCCTCAACAAGCGGGAAGCCAAGGAATTCGTGGACGCCTGCTTCGAGGTGGTCCGCGAAGCACTGGAAAGAGGGGAGCAGGTGAAGCTGTCGGGTTTCGGCAATTTCGACCTGCGCGAGAAGAACCAGCGGCCAGGGCGCAACCCCAAGACCGGCGAGGAGATTCCGATCTCGGCGCGGCGGGTGGTGACGTTCCGGCCAGGGCAGAAACTCAAGGTGCGAGTCGAGGGCTATGCTGGACCAAGGGAATAACACCGAGCTGCCTGCCATTCCGGCCAAGCGCTACTTCACCATCGGCGAAGTGGGCGAGCTGTGCGGGGTGAAGCCGCACGTGCTGCGTTACTGGGAGCAGGAGTTCCCCGCGCTGAACCCGGTGAAGCGCCGCGGCAACCGGCGCTACTACCAGCGCCACGACGTGCTGATGATCCGCCAGATCCGCGCACTGCTTTACGACGAAGGCTTCACCATCACCGGCGCCCGCGCGCGGCTGGAAGGCCCGCAGGCGCGCGTCGAGGCGAGCATGTCGCACCAGATCGTGCACCAGGTGCGGCTGGAGCTGGAGGAAGTCCTCGCCCTGCTGCGCCGCTGAGCGCATTCCTCTGTTATAGTTCGCGCTTTCCGATCGCAAGATCGCGAAGCACAGAAGGCGGCCACGTTGCCGCCTTTCAAGTCCAAGTCGGGGCGTAGCGCAGCCTGGTAGCGCATTTGCCTGGGGGGCAAAGGGTCGTCGGTTCGAATCCGGCCGCCCCGACCAATCGAGACAGAATCATGCGCAGTCCGCTCGGCGGACTGCGCATTTTTCTTGCCGTTCCGATCGTCTGGCATGGCGCACTTGCCGCGCGGGCATTCGGCGTGCGTCGCAGTTTCCGATCCGGCTGGCCCGCTCTCGCTGACAACGTTGTCTGCACCGGCTGTGTGACTTGCTGCGAATCCGCCGAGTTCCGGTGCGTTGCGAGTCGAGCAGTGCGTTCTCCGAGCATCGACCTTTCGTAAAATATTGCGCAATACCACGGAAAAGCGCGTGTGTGACCGACGTCGCGCAATGGCGAACTGTCTTCGCACGCCGGATAGACAACGATGTCATTTCTGGCAAACACTGGACTTCGTTCGCTCATGACACGCGGTATCCGGCAGGGATGCATGAGACGACTGTCCCCACGCGACCGCCAGGACTGCGGTCGTGAATCCGTCTCGGCAGTTCATCCACGACGATGCAACCACCTGGAGACAGTCCCATGCGAGTCAAACCATCGATCCACTGGCCGCGGCTGGCCTTGAACACCTTGAGCGGCGCCATAGCGACGGGCCTGTCGCTGTCCTTCCTCACGCTGCTGCCCGTGCAGGCTGCGCATGCGCAGACGAGCCCGCCGAGTTGCGCGGCGGCATGGAATGCGGCGGCGGCGTATTCCGGCGGGCAGGTCGCCAGCGAAAACGGCGTCAACTACGTGGCGAACTGGTGGACCCAGGGCAACGACCCTGCAACCCACAACGGCGCCACGGGCAGTGGCCAGCCCTGGACCGCGCAAGGCAGTTGCGGAACCGTGTCGCCGCCGCCCCCGCCCCCGCCATCGGGCGATTGCGACCCGGCCTGGAATGCGGCGACGGCATACAGCGGCGGCGCCGTGGTGAGCGAAAACGGCGTGGACTACAAGGCGAACTGGTGGACGCAGGGCAATGACCCGGCGACCAGCAGCGGACCCGCCGGCAGCGGCCAACCCTGGACTGCGCTGGGCTCATGCGGCGGCGCACCGGCCCCCGCACCGGCCCCCGCACCTGCTCCCGCACCCGCACCCGCACCCGCACCCGCACCCGCACCCGCACCAGCACCAGCACCAGCACCCGCACCAAGCGGTTTGCTGTTCAGCCCGTACAAGGACGTCACGGTCAACCTCAACTGGAACACCAACGTGATGCAGACGGCCGTCACCGGCAGCACGATCCCGGTAGTGGGCAGCGGCAGCCTGGTCGCCACGGCGGAGCCGAAGCTGGGGGCGATCACGCTGGCCTTCGCCACCGGCGAGTGCGGCAGCGAGAACTGGGGCGGCGTGCCCGGGGCGAGCTTCGCCAGCGCGAACATCCCGGCGCTGTCCGGCGCAGGGCTGGATTACGTGGTATCCACCGGTGGCGCGGCCGGCACCTTCACCTGCGGCAGCACCGCAGGCATGGCGGAGTTCCTGTCGCGTTACATGTCGCCGCAGATGGTGGGCGTGGACTTCGACATCGAAGGCGGCCAGTCGCAGGCGGACATCAACAACCTCGTCACCGCCGTGGCCTATGCGGAGAGCGTGTATCCGAACCTGCGCTTCTCCTTCACGCTGGCCACGCTGGCGGCTTCGGATGGCAGCTATGGCGGCCTGAACAGCCTGGGCGACATGGTGGTCAAGTCGATCAAGGCCGCCGGACTGAAAAACTACAGCATCGATCTGATGGTGATGGATTACGGCGGCGCCAGTCCCGCGGTCTGCGTGGTGTCGAACGGGCAGTGCGAGATGGGGCAGTCCGCGATCCAGGCGGCCACCAACCTGGAGCACACCTATGGCATCCCCGCCAGCCAGATCGAGCTGACGCCGATGATCGCGCAGAACGACGCGGCCACCGAGGTGTTCACCACGGCCGACGTCGACACCGTGACCAGCTACGTGGTGAGCAAGGGCCTGGCGGGCCTGCACTTCTGGTCGCTGGACCGCGACACGCCGTGCCCGGGCGGTGCCAGCGGTTCGGCCTCGCCGACCTGCAACTCGCTCGGTGGCACCACGCCGCTGGAGTACACCAACCGCTTCCTGCAGGATCTGGGGCGGTAGCCGGTAGTCGCGCAGGGCGGCGGGCCGGTTGGCTCGCCGCCCACCCGGCTGGATGGACGACAGGTGCGGCATGGCTGCGCGCGCGTTAGGCTGCCGACGGTCGCCCACGCAGGAGATGCCGCATGCCGTCGAACAGCTGTCATCCGAATGCGCCGCACGAGAAGCTCAAGGCGCCCGACTGGTATGTCTCCGCCCTGATGATGGATCGCGCGCTGGACGCGATCCTGCGCCGCGTGAAGAAGCTCGACCGCACGCACGACATCCCCTATCTCGCCGGCTACAGCCAGGACGGCAAGACGATCTACATCGACCGCCACCTGCCGAAGAGCTTCACGTTCCGCGGCCGCACGATCGAGGTGGACCGCTTCCTGGTCCTGCACGAGGAAGTGGAGAAGACCCTGATCGACCGGCTTGGCCTGCATTATTTGCACGCGCACCAGATCGCCACCCGTGCCGAGGAGGCCGCGGTGAACGCGCAGCGCGTCACCTGGAAGGCCTACGACCGCTTCATGCAGAAGTACGTGAAGTCCGTCGGCGACGAGCGCCTGCAGAAAGTGCCGGCCGACCTCGACCTCAAACCCTACCGCGACTACCACGATTACGATCTGATGCAGCGGATGGAGCAGCATCTCGACCAGGCGCCGGGGCTGGGCGCGAAGCTCAAGGCCGAGCTGCGGTCCTATGCCGCCGCGTTCCGCGAGGAGCACGAAGTGGAGCGGCGCCGCGCTGAGCGTGGTGCCGGCACGGGCAAGCGTGCGGCGGCTGCATCGAAGAAGAATGCAGTCAAGAAGCCGGTGGCGAAAACGGCCGCGCGCAAACCGGTCGCGAAGGCGTCGCGTCGCACCGGCGGTTGAGCAACGGATGCACTGCGACGCGCCAAGCGGCGCGTCGCTCGCGTTCCTCAATACAGCACGCGGCTGCGCAGCGTGCCGGGGATCGCCGCCAGCTTGTCGCGGAGTTCGTTCGACTGCGCCTCGTCGGCGGCCACGTCGATCACCACATAGCCCAATTCCGCGTCGGTCTGCAGGAACTGCGCGTCGATGTTGATGTTGCCTGCGGAGAACAGCTCGTTGATGCGCGACAGCACGCCGGGCACGTTCCGGTGGATGTGCAGCAGGCGGCGGCTGCGCGGATGCTCGGGCAGCGACACCTCGGGGAAGTTCACCGCCGACAGCGTGGAGCCGTTGTCGCTGTAGCGCACCAGCTTGCTGGCCACCTCGATGCCGATGTTGTCCTGCGCCTCCAGCGTGCTGCCGCCGATGTGCGGAGTGAGGATCACGTTGTCCAGCCCGACCAGTGGCGACACGAACGGGTCGTCGTTGCCCTTGGGCTCGACCGGGAACACGTCCACCGCGGCACCGGCGAGATGCCCGTCGCGCAGCGCCGCAGCCAGCGCCTCGATGTCGACCACGCTGCCGCGCGAGGCGTTGATCAGCATCGCGCCCTGGCGCATCGCGGCGATTTCCTTCGCGCCGAACATCAGCTTGGTGGCCGGTGTTTCCGGCACGTGCAGGGTCACCACGTCGGCGCGCTGCAGCAGGTCGTGCAGACTTGCGGCGGCGTGCGCATTGCCCAGCGAAAGCTTGGTTTCCACGTCGTGGAAGATCACCTGCATGCCCAGGCCCTCGGCCAGCACGCCCACCTGGGTGCCGATGTGGCCGTAGCCGATCACGCCCAGCACCTTGCCGCGCGCCTCGTAGCTGCCCGCGGCGGACTTGCTCCAGCCGCCGCGATGGCACTGCGCGTTCCGCTGCGGGATGCCGCGCAGCAGCATGATGGCCTCGGCGATCACCAGCTCGGCCACGCTGCGCGTGTTGGAGTAGGGCGCGTTGAACACCGGGATGCCCAGCCGCTCGGCCTCGGGCAGGTCGACCTGGTTGGTGCCGATGCAGAAGCAGCCGGCCGCGATCAGCTTGCGGGCATGGCGCAGCACCTCGGCGGTGAGCTGGGTGCGCGAGCGCAGGCCCACGATGTGGGCGTCGGCGACGCGTTCCAGCAGGGTCGCCTCGGGCAGCGACTTCTGGTGGTATTCGATATTCGTGTAGCCGGCGCGCTCGAACACTTCCACCGCAGTCCGACTCACGCCCTCCAGCAGCAGCACCTTGATGTCTTGCCGGGGGAACGAGGTCTTCATGGCGGCTCCGGGGTGGAAAGGAGCTGCTACTATGCCAGAATTGCGGCGTTGCAACACGTCGCGGTTTGGACGTCCATACGAAATCAAGGCATAAGTTTATGCCGCCCGCCGGAGATGCCATGAGCGTTGCCCTGGACGAGCTTGCCCGCCGCCTGCCAGGCTTGCGCCTGCTCACCGGGCCGGGCGACCTGGAGCACTACGGCCGCGACTGGACCCGCCGCTGGAAGCCGGCGCCGCTGGCGATCGCGCTGCCGGCAGCGGTGGAGGAAGTGCAGGGCATCGTGCGCTGGGCCAACGAGCATGGCGTGGCCGTCGTGCCCTCGGGCGGCCGCACCGGGCTTTCCGGCGGCGCGGTGGCGGCACACGGCGAGCTGGTGCTGAGCCTGGAACGGATGAACCGCGTGCTGGGCTTCGACGCCGCCGACCGCACGCTCACCGTGCAGCCCGGCATGCCGCTGGAAGCGGTGCATGCGGCGGCACGCGAACATGGACTGGTCTACCCGGTGGATTTCGCCGCGCGCGGTTCCTGTTCCATCGGCGGCAACATCGCCACCAATGCCGGCGGCATCCGGGTGATCCGCTACGGCAATACCCGCGAGTGGATCGCCGGGCTCAAGGTGGTGGCCGGCAATGGCGAACTGCTGGAACTCAACCGCTCGCTGGTGAAGAACTCCTCGGGCTACGACTTCCGCCAGCTGATGATCGGCTCGGAAGGCACCTTGGGCATCGTGGTGGAAGCCACGCTCAAGCTCACCGATCCGCCGCCGCCCGTGCAGACCATGCTGCTGGCGCTGCCGGACATGGACGCGGTGCTTTCGGTGTTCGGCCTGTTCCGCGAAAAACTCGCGCTGCAGGCCTTCGAGTTCTTCACCGACGTGGCGTTGAAGCACGTGCTGGCGCATGGCGCGCAGCGCGCGCTGGACGGCGAGCATCCGTACTACGTGGTCACCGAGTTCGACGCGCCGGACGAGGCCGTGCAGGACGCCGCGCTGGCAGTGTTCGGCGAGGGCATGGAGCAGGGCTGGATCGTCGACGGCACGATCGCCCAGAGCGAGGCCCAGGCCGCCGCGCTGTGGCGACTGCGCGAGGGCATCACCGAAAGCCTGGCGCCGCACAAGCCATACAAGAACGACGTGTCGGTGCGCATCGGCGCCGTGCCGGCCTTCCTGCACGCGATGCAGGCGCTGCTGGCGGGCGAGTACCCGCACATCGAGGTGGTGTGGTTCGGCCACATCGGCGACGGCAACCTGCACATCAACGTGCTGAAGCCTGCGGAGATGGCCGATGCGGCGTTCATCGCCCAGTGCGAGCAGGTGACGAAATTGCTCGCCGCCACGCTCAAGGAACACGGCGGCAGCATCTCCGCCGAGCACGGCATCGGCCTGGTCAAGCGGCCCTATCTCGACAGCACCCGCAGCGCGGCGGAGATCGCGCTGATGCGCGGCGTGCGCAAGGTGTTCGATCCGAACGGCATCCTCAACCCGGGCAAGTTGTTCGAGGCCTGACGCGAATCGGGATGCAGGGCATGTCGGGATTCATCCCGACTATCCAGGCGGCGCGGTCGGTTGCGTTTCCGGCAGGCAAACACCTAGCCTTGCGGTTCCCCGCCATCCAACGAGAATCGCCATGGCCGAACCGCGCCGCACGCTGTATCCCGAGATCGAGCCCTACGACCGCGGCATGCTCCAAGTCTCGGAGCTGCACACGTTGTACTACGAGCAGTGCGGCAATCCGGACGGCAAGCCGGTGGTGTTCCTGCATGGTGGCCCGGGCGGCGGCACCAATCCCAAGTGCCGGCGCTTCTTCGACCCGGTGGTATACCGCATCGTGCTGTTCGACCAGCGCGGCTGCGGCCAGTCCACGCCGCACGCGGAACTGCGCGAGAACACCACCTGGGATCTGGTGGCCGACATCGAGCGCGTGCGCGAACATCTGGCCATAGCCCGCTGGCAGGTGTTCGGTGGTTCCTGGGGTTCCACGCTGGCGCTGTCCTATGCGCAGACGCACCCGGACAAGGTCACCGAGCTGGTGCTGCGCGGCATCTTCATGTTGCGCCGCTGGGAGCTGGAATGGTTCTACCAGAAGGGCTGCGACGCGCTGTACCCGGACGCGTGGGAAACCTATCTCGCGGCGATCCCCGAGGTGGAACGCGGCGACCTGATGAGCGCCTACCACCGCCGCCTCACCAGCGACGACCCGGCCGTCCGGCTCGCCGCGGCGCGCGCCTGGTCGGTGTGGGAGGGCTCCACCAGTTACCTGCACCAGGATCCGGCCAGCATCGGCTCGCACGACGAGGACGAATTCGCGCTGGCCTTCGCCCGCATCGAATGCCACTACTTCGTCAACGGCGGGTTCTTCGCGCACGAGGACCAGTTGCTGCGCAACGTGGAGCGCATCCGCAAGATCCCCGCAGTGATCGTGCAGGGCCGCTACGACGTGGTCTGTCCGATCCGCAGCGCGTGGGACCTGCATCGCGCCTGGCCGGAAGCCGACCTGCGCATCGTGCAGGACGCCGGCCACTCGGCGTTCGAGCCGGGCAACGTGCATGAGCTGATCGAGGCCACCGACCGCTTCGGCCGGGGTTGAACCACCTTCAAGCGCGGGCGAGGAATTCCGCCGCCCGCTCCCCGATCATCGCGCAGGATGCCTGGGTGTTGCCCGAGATCAGGGTCGGCATGATCGAGGCGTCGGCCACGCGCAAGCCGCCGATGCCGCGCACGCGCAGTTCGGGATCGACCACGGACGCGGCGTCGCTGCCCATGCGGCAGGTGCCGACCGGATGGTAGATGGTGTCGGCGTGTCGGCGGACGATCTCGCGCAGGCGCGCCTCGTCCGTCGTTTCGGCGTCGTGGTAGGCCGGGCCTGCGTAGGCCGCGAAGGCAGGGGCGGCGAGGATGCGGCGGGACAGGGCGACACCGGCGACCAGCGTATCCAGGTCGCGCGGGTCGCTTAGGAAGGCCGGATCGATCAGCGGCGGCTTGCGCGCATCGGTTGAAGCGAGCCGTACGCTGCCGCGGCTGTGCGGCCTGAGCACGCAGGCATGCAGGGACAGGCCGCGGGCGGGATGCAGGTGGCGGCTATGGTGGTCGACGATGCCGATGCACAGCTGCAACTGCACGTCCGGCCGTTCCAGTTCCGGCCGGGTGCGCAGGAAGCCGCCGGCCTCGGCGACGTTGCTGGTCAGCAGGCCGTGGCCGCGGCGATACGGCTTGATGGCGCGCAGGATCTGCGGCAGCAGCGAAGGTACCGTGCCGAGCAGATCGGGATCGCGCACCTTGCGGCTGATGGTGAAGTCCGGATGGTCCTGCAGGTTGTCGCCCACGCCGGGGCTGTCGTGCCGTACCGCGATACCCAGCTCACGCAGATGAGCGGCGGGGCCGATGCCGGAGAGCATCAGCAGTTGCGGCGTGCCGAAGGCGCCGGCCGACAGCACCACTTCGGCCCGCGCCCCGAATTCACGGCCGTCCAGGCAGCGGATGCCGTTGGCGCGGCCCTGCGTGACCAGCACCCGTTCGACCTGGCAGTCGGCCAGCACGGTGAGGTTCTTCGGCGCGAGTCCGGCGAGATAGGCGCGCGCCGCATTGCACCGGCTGCCATCCCGCTGGAACACCTGGAACAGGCCGACGCCCTCCTGACTGGCGCCGTTGAAGTCCGTATTGAGCGAATGACCGCATTGCTGCGCAGCCGCCACGAAGGCCTGCGCGCAGGCGCTGGGGCTGGCTTGGTCGCTCACGTGCAGGGGGCCGCCGACGGCATGCCATGCGTTGGCGCCGCGCGTGTTGTGCTCGCTGCGCAGGAAGTACGGCAGCACGTCGCGCCACGCCCAACCGGTGGCACCGAGCGCGGCCCAGTCGTCGTAATCCTCGTGCTGGCCGCGGATGCAGATCATCGCGTTGATCAGGCTGGAACCGCCCAGCCCGCGCCCGCGCGGCTGGTAGCCGCGGCGGCCGCCCAGGCCCGCCTGCGGCACGGTGTGCCAGGCGTAGTTGCGCGCGTTGCGGAACGGCATCAGCGCGGCGATGCCCAGCGGCACGTCCGAGCGGATGCCGCTCTTCGCGGGGCCGGTCTCCACCAGCAGCACCGAGGTGTCTTGGCGCGCAACCGCCAGCCGCGCCGCGGTGGCACAACCGGACGGCCCCGCGCCAACGATGATGTAGTCGAATGCCTCCGGTGACGCGTGCATTCAGCCCTGCTTGGTGCCGAAAATCTTGTCCCCCGCATCCCCCAGCCCCGGCAGAATGTAGCCGTGCCCGTTGAGCCGCTCGTCGATGGAGGCGGTGTAGATCTCGATGTCGGGATGCGCGGCCTCGATGCGCTTCAGTCCCTCCGGCGCGGCGACCAGGAACAGGCCCTTGATGCGCTTGCAGCCGGCGGCCTTGAGCATGTCCACGGTGGCGACCAGGGTGCCGGCGGTGGCGAGCATGGGATCGACGATCAGGGCGATGCGCTCGTCCATGCGCCCGGTGAGTTTCTCGTAGTAGGCGATCGGCTTCAGCGTCTGCTCGTCGCGCTGCAGGCCCACCACGCTGACCTTGGCGGCGGGGATCAGGTCCAGCACGCCGGGCAGCATGCCGAGGCCGGCGCGCAGGATGGGCACGATGGTGATCTTGGCGCCCTTGATCCGCTGCACGGTGAGCGGGCCGGCCCAGCCCTCGATGCGTTCCTCGACGGTCTCCAGGTCCTTGGTGGCCTCGTAGGTGAGCAGGGCGGCGACCTCGCCTGCCAGCTCACGGAACTCCTTGGTGCTGATGCCGGCGCGGCGCATCAGGCCGAGCTTGTGCCGGATCAGCGGGTGGCGGACTTCGACGATTTTCATCGGCCAAGCATAGTGGCAGCCGGCCGCGCATAGGAGCGCACCCTGTGCGCGATGGCTTTGCGCTTCGATCAGAGCCAGAGCCATCGCGCACAGGGTGCGCTCCTGCAAAAAAAAGCGCCGCCATGTTGCGGCGGCGCTTTGGATGGAACGGTGCAGCTTCAGTGCGCGGCGGGAGCCGCGGCGCCGTCGCCTTTCAGGCAGGAGCTCATGAAGGTCTTGCGGTCGGCACCCTTGAGCGTCTTGGTCTTGGCTTCGGCGTTGCAGCTCTTCATCTTTTCCTGCTGCGTGGCCTTGGCGGCCGGGGCCGCAGCGGCGCTCTCGCCCTTCAGGCAGGAGCTCATGAAGGTCTTGCGCTCGGCGCCCTTCTTGCCGGTGGCTTCCTTGTTGCAGTCCGCCATGCGCTGTTGCTGCGCGGTGAGCGGTTTCTTGGCGGCCGGAGCTTCAGTCTTGGCGGCTTGCGGCGCGGCGGTGGCTGCGAAAGCGGCACCGGCAAGCGCCATGGCGGCGCTGACGGCAAGCACACGGATCGACACGGACATGATGTGACCTCCCTGGGTGACCGGCGGCTGCCGGCGGAGGCAGTCTATCGCCGGGGAGGGCGCACCGTCGCTGAACGGTGCGGGGATCGCGTAAGCCCGGCGCCCGCAGCGATGTCGGCGGTGGACGCAGGCATCTGCCGGGGCGAAGGTCCGGCCCCGGCAGGCGTCGTCCGGGCCGGTTCAGGCGGCCTTGCTTTCACTCTTGCGCGGGCCTTCCAGCAGGGCGTGGCGCACGTGCGCCACCACCAGGTCCACCTCGGCGCTGGTGACGTTGAAGTGCGGGGTGAAGCGCAGCGAGTTGACGCCGCCGTGGATCACGCCGACGCCGTGCTCGCGCAGGTATTCCTCGGTGGAACCGGCGCCGTAGCACTTGAACTGCGGGGCCAGCTCGCAGGAGAACAGCAGGCCGGTGCCCTGCACCTTGGTGATCAGGCCGCCCAGCTCGTCCTTCAGCGCGTTGAGCTTGTCCACGAATTCCTTGCCGCGCGCGCGGATGTTGGCGCGCACCTCGTCGCTGAGCTCGCCCAGCACGGCCAACGCCACGTCCAGCGCGCGCGGGTTCGCGGTCATCGTGTTGCCATAGATGCCCTTGCGGTACAGGCCGGCGGTGCGTTCGCTCACTGCCAGCACCGAGAGCGGGTACTGGCCGGCGTTGAGCGCCTTGGAGAAGGTCTCCATGTCCGGCGCGGGCAGCTTCTCGAAGCCGGGGTAGTCGGTGATCGACAGCACGCCGTGCGCGCGCAGGCCGGCCTGGATCGAGTCGACCAGGAACAGCGAGCCGTGCGCTTCGGTGAGCCGGCGCGCGGCGGCGTAGAACTCCGGCGTCACCGCGCGGCCCGGGTCGCCTTCGCCCATCACCGGTTCGAGGAACATCGCCTCGACGAACCAGCCGTGCTTGTCGGCATCGGCGAACGCGGCTTCCAGCTGGGCCACGTTGTAGGGCTCGACCACCAGCACGCTGTCCTCGTGGCGATAGCTGGCGAGATGCTGCTGGTAGGTCTTGCGCGAGGAATCGGAATACAGCGCCGGCTTCTCGGTGCGGCCGTGGAAGGCGCCCTTCACCACCAGGCGCTTGATCGTGCGCCCGGCATAGCGGCCGCCGGCGTCGGTCATCAGCTTGGCGTTGACGTCGGCGAAGCGGCAGGCCAGCGAGACCGACTCCGAGCCGGAGTTGAGGCACAGGTAGCGCGCATACGGGTTGGCGCCGCGGTTGCGGCCCAGTTCCTTGTTCAGGGCACGGGTGAAGCGCAGCTGCGCCACGCTGGGCGTCATCACGTTCGCCATCACCTGGTCGCGCGCCAAGGCAGCATCGATTGCCGGATGGTTGTGGCCGAAGCCGAGCATGCCGTAGCCGCCGTTGTCGTGCAGCACCGCGCCCTTCAGGCTGACGATCCACGGGCCGCGCGCGGCGGCCGGCAGGTAGGGGTTGATCGCGTCGTCGGGGTAGAAGTTGACGAAACCGGCCTGCGCCTGCGCCAGTTGCGCGGCCTCGTCCAGCTTCAGGAAGTCCGCAAGCCCGGTACGCAGTTCGCGATGTTGGGCCACCGCGGCGGCCACGGCTTCGCCGAGCATGGGGTCGACGGCCGCCATGCGTTCGATGCTGGCATCGTCCAGGCCGATGGTGCGCGGCTTGCCGCCGAATTCGCGCAGTTCGCGCAGCTGATCGATCAAACCCATGGTGTTCTCCTCGGTTCCGTCGGCGCCTCGCACCCAGCGCGAAGCAGGCCGACGTGTTTGCGTGGGGGCCCGGCTCCCGCGGCGCATGGCCCGGTTCGACGGGATGGGGCGCGCTTCCACGAACGCCGAGGATAACCCGGCAGGCAGGGTGCCCGGTACCCCCTGAGGGAGCTGGAGCGGTCGGCGCGTGTGGCGCCTTGCCCTGCCCGATCAGGTACTTGGGGGCCGTTTTCCGTCGCTTGTACGGCCGGGATGACGCCTGTCACCCGCGATGGTTGACGGCGGCGACTGGGGGCGACGCGACGCGCTGCCTAGGCTGTGCGGCAGGAGGAGACACCCACATGAGCGAGACTACCGTTGCCCGACTTGCCGCCGCCGCGAAGCGTTACGGCTCCCTCATTGCGCTGGATGGCGTGGACCTCGCCGTGCGGCGCGGCGAACTGCTGGCCCTGCTCGGCCCCAATGGCGCCGGCAAGAGCACCAGCATCGGCCTGCTGCTGGGGCTGATCCGCCCCGATGCGGGCCGCGCCGAACTGTTCGGGCTGGACCCGCAGCGCATCGAGGCGCGCCGGCGCATCGGCGTGATGCTGCAGTCGGCCAATCTGCCGGCCACGCTGCGCGTGGGCGAGCTGCTGCGACTGACCATGAGCTATTACCCGAACCCGCGCGGCTTCGACGAGACCGCCGCGCTGGCCGGCATCGCCGACCTGCTGCCGCGGCCCTACGGCAAGCTCTCCGGCGGCCAGCAGCGGCGCGTGCAGTTCGCGCTGGCGCTGTGCGGGCGGCCCGAGCTGCTGTTCCTCGACGAACCCACCGTGGGCATGGACATCGACGCGCGACAGAAGCTGTGGGCGGCGATGCGCGCGCTGGTGGCCGAAGGCTGCGCCGTGGTGCTCACCACGCATTACCTCGAAGAAGCCGAGGCGCTGGCGCAGCGCGTGGTGGTGCTGGACAAGGGACGCGTGCTCAGCGAGGGCAGCGTGGACGACTTGCGCAAGCGCGTGGCGCTCACCCGCATCCGTTGCGTGAGCGATCTCGACGCCGATGCCGTTGCCGCCTGGCCGGACGTGGCGTCCGCCGTGCGCGAGGACGGTCACCTGCGCATCGCCACCGCGCAGGCCGAGGCGGTGGTGCGCCGCCTGCTCGACGCCGATCCCGCCCTGTGCGAACTGGAGGTGCAGCGCGCCGGCCTCGCCGAAGCGTTCACCGAACTCACCCGCGAAACCGCCGCCGAGCAGGAGGCCGCCTGATGAACGCCGTTGCCATGACCGCCGCCTCACCGGCCGCCGCTTCCGCCATGCCGCCGCGCCGTGTGTTCGGCGCCTACCTCGCCGAGGCGCGCAGCGAATGCCTGCGCTATCTGCGCGCGCCGGGTTTCATGCTGCCGATCGTGCTGTTTCCCACGCTGTTCTATCTGATGTTCGGCATCGCGATGGGCAAGTCCAACGGACCGGACATCGCGCGTTACCTGCTGGCCAGCTATGGCGTGTTCGGCGTGATGAGCCCGGGCCTGTTCGGCTTCGGCGTGTCGCTGGCGCTCGAGCGCGACGGCGGCCTGCTCACGCTCAAACGCGCGCTGCCGATGCCGCCGGGTGCCTACCTGCTGGGCAAGATGCTGATGGCGATGAGCGCCGCGGCACTGGTGATCCTGTTGCTGCTGGGGCTGGCGCTGGGCGTTGCGCACGTCGTGCTGGCGCCGGTGCAGGTCGCCGCGCTGTTCGCCACCGGCGTGCTGGGCGTGTTGCCGTTCTGCGCGCTGGGCATATTCGTAGGCACGCTGATCAAGGGGCAGGGCGCGCCCGGCCTGCTCAACCTGGTCTACCTGCCGATGTCTTTCCTGTCCGGCCTGTGGATCCCGCTGCCGATGCTGCCGAAGGCGTTGCAGCAGATCGCGCCGGTGTGGCCGAGCTACCACCTGGACCGGTTGGCGCTGGCGGCGGTGGGCATGGAGCAGGGCGCGGCGTGGCCGCATTTGCTCGTGCTGTTCGGCTTCTCGGCGGTGTTCCTGGCGCTGGCGACGCGGCGGCTGCGCCGCTACGGCTGAGGCGCGCTAGCATGCGGACCATGAACGACATGAGCGAACGCGCATCCGGCTCGCGCTGGCCCGCCTGGCTGCATCCCGCACCGGGTTCCACGGCAGCGGCCATGCGCGCCGCGGGCCACTCGCCGTGGGCGCATGCGTGGAACCTGCTGTGGTCGTTCTGGGTGTTCCTCGGCCCGTTGTTCCAGCCGCTGGGAGTCGGCTTCTGGGTGTCGCTGTCGGTGGGCTACCCGTTGTTCCTCGCGCTTTTCCTGCTGGCGAGCGTGCGACCAGCCGCCGAGGTGAGCGGTTACGTCGGTGCGCTGGTGGTGCTGACGGCCGTGTCGATGCCATGGAATCCCGCGGCATGGACCTATGGAGTGTTCGCCTGCGCGATGGTGCCGTACCAGGGGGCGTGGCTTTCCAGCGCGGTCAAGATCGCGATCATCCAGGCGCTGCTGGTGTTGGAGGGCATCTTCCTGGGCTGGCCCTGGTACGCCTATCTGATCCTGGTCGGCGTGTGCACCAGCACGGGCGTCGGTGCGCTGGCCGGGCGCATCAGCTGGGACAAAAATACCAAGTTGCGCATCTCGCACGAGCAGATCCGCCAGCTGGCCGCCACCGCCGAGCGCGAGCGCATCGGCCGCGACCTGCACGACCTGCTCGGCCACACCTTGTCGCTGATCACGCTGAAGCTGGAGCTGTCGCGCAAGCTGTTCGACCGCGATCCCGCGGCGGCGCGGCGTGAGCTCACCGAGGCGGAAGACGTGGCGCGGCATGCGCTGGCGGAAGTGCGCACGGCGGTGACCGGCATCCGCGCCGCCGGCTTCGCCGCCGAGCTGGCCTCGGCCGCGTTGCTGCTGCGCGCATCCGGCGTGCAGTTCGACTCGCGGCAGCAGGTCGCCGGCCTGCCCGAGGCGATCGAGTGCGGGCTGGCGCTGGTGTTGCGCGAGGCGGCGACCAACATCGCGCGGCACGCGCATGCGACCCGGGCGCGGGCGTCGATTGCCCGCACCGGCGACGACGTGCGGCTGCTCATCGAGGACAACGGGCGCGGCGGCGTCCATGCGCAGGGCAACGGCCTGCATGGCATGCGCGAACGCGTGCAGGCGCTGGGCGGCAGCCTGCAGCTGGATTCGCCGCCGGGCGGCGGCACGCGGCTGGAGATCGAGGTGCCGTTGTCGGCGGGTGCCGTGGTGCGCAGCGCCGACCTGCCGCGAGCCAGCGTGCCCGCGTCCATCCAGGTGCGGCACGCCTCGTGATGCCGCGTCGCGAAGCATCCCCGGGAGCGCTGCGCCTACAGTCACGGCGGGTGACCACATGATCCCGGCACGCGTCAGTCGCTGGTTCGTTCCGGCGCCGGATTCCGGCGTGGCCGACGACCTCCGTCGTGGAAAGTCGCCGTGGGCCGACAGCATCCACCTGTTGTGGTCGCTGTGGATCTTCGTTACGCCGCTGTT
>Ga0207702_10000112_pt1 | contig 94838 bp, 100 predicted proteins | sample KBSCornC62_FD_184302 | JGI IMG/M metagenome (GOLD analysis project Ga0207702, IMG submission 184302) | Corn rhizosphere microbial communities from Kellogg Biological Station, Michigan, USA - KBS Corn C6-2 (SPAdes) (version 2) | ecosystem: Host-associated > Plants > Roots > Rhizosphere > Soil ...
GATGAGGGTCGGCGCTCTAAGCTTGATGCGGTGCTTCGTACCTCTGAAAGTGCTTTTACGGAGTTGAAACTGAATAGAGATCAGTCACTCAACGCTATGAGCGGAGTTGTTGATACAATAGACCAAATTGCACGCGTCGTCAACGAGATGCTAGCGAGCCGTAGCGGTCACGAATACTATGCAAGTCATCTTGGACAGCTTATCGATACGATGGACAGTCAGGTGGCGCGTTCGCGTCAGCTTGCACATGATGTCGCGCAGATCATTGCCGATATTAAGAAAAGCCTATCTTAATAGATAAACTTGTCTTAATTACAAGATAAAAGCCTACGTAGACGTAGGCTTTTATGGTATATCTGGTCAGAATTTAGTCGACGCAAACTTGAGTACGTGGCTGAGTACGACCGGTGAACGTGCTCTTCTTAACCTTTTTGAAGCTCACTACACCAGCTTGTGCTGCGTGGATAGTGAAGTTGCGGCTAATGTAAGTACCAGGACCAGCGATCTTAGTACTACCGGTCTGGCGAACGAGTACTTCACCCGCGTTAACCTTTTGGCCGCCAAAGCGCTTCACGCCAAGGCGAGCGCCGGCGTTGTTGTGGACGTTCTTACTTGAACCACCTGCTTTAACGTGTGACATATAGCTCCTTAAACACTAATAAAATCAATCTATCCTATTTTACTCTGTTACCAGGATTTCGTCAAGCCTTTTCAAGGAGAAGAAGTTCTCGGGCAACAACTTGGTTTTCGCGGTAATAGAGAAGCTGGTCAGGATTAACGAGGGTGAGATCGCGGCGACGGTAGCCAAGCTTATCGAGATGCGCGATGAATGGCAGGTGGGTGAAGGTATCCTCTTTAGATTTCCAAGCAGGTACTGCAATGCAAAGTGGTGTACCGCTTGGGATTTGGTCGAAAAGATTAGTTAAGAACGCGCTAATAATATGATTACAGTTGCCGCGTACCTCTGTTAATTTTGCAGGGGAAGGCGGAGCGCTGAATGGCTGGCCAAGATAGGTTTCGCACGCGATAGCGTCGATAGGGTTGTCCCATACGGCCGTCATAGCATCTGCCTGTTTAAGGGTTGGATTTACCGTAATGTGATGTGTTTGATTGAGCCATTCAAGGTTAATGCCGGAGTAATCGATCATTTTATCCGATAAATCGGTACCGTAGACATCGAAACCGAGCAGGGCGGCTTCTTGGAGAACAACACCGGTGCCACAGAAAGGGTCAAGTACGCGGCCTTTTTGCACGCCTGACAGGTTAACCATCATGCGGGCAAGTTTTGGCGGAAGCATGCCGACAAACGCGTCGGTTTTTGGCCGTGCTTGGTCGCGAGCAGCGAATGCTGTAATGTTCTGAGCACCGATACTTTCGGCGATAATGACACGACCATCACCTGCGCGTACGATTAAGAGCTCTACGTGACTGTCGTTAAGACCAAGTTTATTGTGGTGGGAGGTTGCCGTATTGAGTGCTGGCTCTGCATTTGGGATAAGGCGCATACTGACACCGTGCTCGCGGAGTTTCTTTTTGAGAATAAGCCCGGTTTTTTGGATGTCACGAGCAGTTTCACGAAACCCATAGGCGCTAATACCAAGGGTAATCTTGCCTTCGCGCTGAGCCCATTCAACTTCATAATTTTTAGCGATTTGCGCGCCGACTTGACGCCAGTTGCCCTTGAGTTCGGCAACAACGCGGCCAGCTTTTTGGGTGCCACCAAGGCGGTTAAAATCAAAGTCTTCAGTAGAAATCGTAGCTGAAATACCAGAGAACCATTGCACGTTTGACGAGCCATACAAAACTTCAAGTTCTGCAACGCTGAGCGCTGGCTGGCGACCGAGGAGGGCGATATACATATCATTAGTATACTATGCAGTTGTTGGTATATACTATAGAGGTATGAAAGTTTCTTTGAGGACGGGTATTAGCATTGCGACATTCGTATTGATTGTCGTTATTTTATTCTTCTCACGCCGTGAGCTACATCACGCGTGGGGACTAGTAGGGACTGTAGATTGGTGGGTGCTGCTCGCACTCGTGCCAGTGATTATGATCGGGTATCTGGCGGCAGGGGAAATGACGTTTTCATATTTGCGCCAAAAAGGCCTGATTAAGAAAATAAGCATCTGGACACAAATGCGAATTTCGCTGGAACTGAACTTCGTCAATCATATTTTGCCAAGTGGCGGTGTGAGCGGTGTGTCATATATGAACTGGCGGCTTGGTAAGTATGGGGTTTCGACAGGTAAGGCAACAATGGCACAGGGTGTTCGCTATGTGTCTGGGTTCGCGGCGATGGTGACGCTTCTCATGGTAGCGGTGTTCTGGGTGACGATCGACGGCACGGTGAACCGTTGGATTATTTTGATGAGTTCAATGCTCGTGACGCTGATGATTGCTACTATTTTAGGTGCCGGATTCTTGTTTAGTAGTGTGCTGCGCATGCATAAAATTGCTGGTAAAATTACGAGATTTTGCAATAGCCTTGTGAAGCGTGTGACGTTTGGACGAGTGCCGGAATTGATATCGGCGGTTGCGGCAACAGAGTTTTTGGATGATATGTATAGTGACTACGTTGCACTCATGCGTGAGAAGCGATTGCTGATAAAACCCTACCTTTGGGGTCTCTTTTTCACCGCGACAGAGATTGCGATCTTCTGGATTGTATTTTGGGGATTGAGCACTGTCGTTAATCCAGCGCCAATTTTGATTGCGTATGGGCTTGCGAGCCTTGCAGGTTTCGTAATTGTAACCCCAGGGGGTGCTGGGGCGTATGAAGCAATTATGGTGGCAGTGCTTGCGATTGCGGGGATGCAGAAGGGCGAGGCAATCGCTGGAATTCTTTTGGCGCGCGTGATTATTCTGTTGGTAACAATTGTGATTGGCTGGATTTTGTATCAGCAGGTGGTAGTGAAATATGGCAAGCGACCAAACCCCGAAATTTAGTGTTAGCGATTTTATCGCCGCTCTCAACCAATCGCTCGAATACAGCTTTGGAACGGTTGAGATTGAGGGTGAAGTTGCTAGTTTTAAAGTAAACCAAGGCAAGTGGGTGTTTTTTGATCTTAAAGACGCCACAGGTAGCGTGAATTGTTTTATGTCGCTATTTCAGCTGCGAGTACCAATAGAAGATGGTATGAAGGTAGTGGTGCGGGCGACGCCAAAAGTTACTGCGTGGGGTAAATTTAGCCTCACAATACAATCGATCCGCCCAAGTGGCGAAGGGAGTCTAAGGAAGAGCTTTGAGCTGCTAAAAGCAAAGCTTGAAAAAGAAGGGCTGTTTGCGCCAGAGCGTAAGCGATCATTGCCTGAAATTCCTGACCATATCGCGGTTATTAGCAGTACGTCGGCTGCGGGGTATGCAGATTTTGTGAAGATTTTGAATGACCGGTGGGGCGGATTGAAGGTAGATGTGGCGCATGTGCAGGTGCAGGGCGAGAGTGCGCCAGAGCAAATAATTCGCGCCATCGCGCACTTTAATGAACAAGAAATTTTACCAGAAGTGTTGGTGATAATTCGCGGCGGCGGAAGCGCTGATGATCTGGCTGCCTTTAACGACGAGCCGCTTGTGCGAGCAATTGCTGCGAGTCGCATTCCAACGCTCGTTGGCGTAGGACATGAAGTGGACGTGAGCCTTGCGGACATGGTAGCGGATGTGCGCGCTGCAACACCAAGTAATGCGGCGCAGATCATCGTGCCGGACCGCAAAGAAGTTATCGGCATGCTAGGACAGTTAATGCGAAGAATTCTTGTCCGTACAGAGGGGATCGTCGATGATTACTTGCGGGAAACCAATGCCACGCTCCGGCAAGGCCTGGGCGTGCTCGATGCGCGCGTAGATTTACTACAAAGCCAGCTCGTAACGTCGCGCCAGGTTATGGCTGCGTATGATCCGCGTGCAGTGCTGTCTCGGGGCTATGCAATTATCCGAGGAGAGGTGGCGAAGGATAGTACAATTACCATTGAACAACAGAAGCGAATTATTACGGCGGAGGTAAAAGATGTCAAATCAATCTGAACAAAAAACTGTATCACAGAAGATGGATGAACTGAGCGAGCTCGTTGCGTGGTTTGAAGGCGACGAATTCGAACTCGAGCGCGCATTAGAAACGTACAGTAAGGCAGAAAAGCTCGCTGCGGAAATTGAGCAGGATCTGACTGGACTTAAGAATGAGGTCACTGTTTTGAAGGAGAAATTCGACGCATAATGTGGCTGCTCGTAGGCGCCGGTCTTATCTTTCTTGTGGGCTTCGTTGCGTTTACGGGTGCACCGTATGTGCCATCGAGGCGAGCTGATATTAATCGGCTATTTACGAAGCTGCGTCCGTTAACAGCTCGCGATGTAGTGGTGGATATCGGTTCTGGAGATGGGGTGGTGCTACGTACTGTAAGTAGTCTTGGGGCGCAAGCGGTTGGTTACGAAATTCATCCATTACTTGTACTTATTTCGCGTGTATTATCGCGCGGTGACCCGCGAGTGCGGGTGCAGCTTGCCAACTTCTGGCGTAAACCACTACCTGATGATGTGACGATTGTGTATACATTTGGCGAGGGGAGGGATATCGCTAAGATGTATGCACGGGTAGAGCAAGAAGCTTCGCGCTTGGGGCGACCGCTTACATTTGTTAGCTACGCTTTTGATATTACAGGTATAAAGCCAGATGCTTCCGACAAATCGTATTTCGTGTATGAGGTTAAGCCTTTACAAGCGAGCTAGTGGGCACGTATAATCATAAGCATGAAGAATCGCACTCGTGAAGTAGGAGCTGTAAATGCGAGCATCTTTGCTATTGTCGCACTTGTTTTGCTTGTACTCGTTTTTGGCTCATTTAGTATCTGGGCATATATGAACTATATGGATCAAAAGAAGGATGTTGATTCAAAGATCGCCAATGCAGAGGCGAAAGCAAAGCTTGATCAGTCTACAAAGGACGAGGCAACATTCGCGGCTCGTGAAAAAGAGCCAATGCGCCAGTTTGTTGGCCCGTCGGACTATGGCTCTCTGAAATTTGATTATCCAAAGACCTGGAGTGCTTACCAGGCAACTGACGTTAGTAAGGGTGGCGGTGTTACGTACCAGGCATATCTTAACCCCGTTCTTGTTCCACCAGTGAGCGATAGCACGAAGTTTGCGCTGCGCATTACGATTGAACAGAAGACATACGACCAATCAGTGGCATCGTACCAAACACTCATCACGAAGGGTGACCTAAAGTCGAGCGTGTACTCTGACGGCAAGCTCACTGGTACGAAGATCGTCGGTAATTTCAATAAAGATATCTACGGAACCGCTATCTTACTAAAAATGCGAGATCGTACCCTCACGCTCCGTACCGATGGTGATGTGTTTAACGACGACTTTACTGCGCTTCTTAAAACAGTGACATTCAACCAGTAGTCGCCACCCCTCTCGTCGTGCTACACTGGATGTAGGTATGGAGGGGTCAAAACAGCAAACGAATCGTTTGGAAGGCGCAGTACCGACTGCGCCTTCGTTTGTTACGGCTGCCCATGAACTGAAGGCGCCACTTGCACTTGTGCGCCAGCTTGCGCTACATCTTGAATCGCGCGAGATAGAGCAGCGGGAGTTGCACGAAATTGCACATCGCATCACGCTGACGAGTGAGCGGGCGCTGCGATTAACGACAGATATAACAAAGTCAGCACGGCTTGAAGATAGTCTGTTTAGCCTTGAGCCGCTTAATCCGATTGTGTTATGTCAAGAAGTGGTTGACGAAATGAAACCATTGTATGCAGCACACGGACGTACGATTGTAATGACATCACGCACCCGATCATTGCTTGCACTTGCGAATCGAGATTTACTCCGTCGTATTTTACTTAATTTTGCCGATAACGCACTCCATTACAGCGGCGAAGGTCCGGTGAGGGTTACGGCATCATTGCGTGACGGCGGTGCATATATACGAATTGGCGTTCGTGATTATGGCCCGGCATTACCCTCGACTATGCGCAAAAATGTTGGCGAGCGTTCGACTGCGGTACATAGCCGCCCAGAGAGCAGCGGGCTCGGTATCTATATTGCGCGCCAATTCGCCGATGCAATGCACGCAACGATTGGGGCAACGAGCCACCGTGACGGGGCGACGTTCTATGTGGATATTGGCACGTCGAGCCAATTGAGGTTGCTGTAATGGACACTCCCCATGTGCTCATCATCGAGGACGATCAGTGGTTTTCGTCCCTCATGAAAAAAACATTAGAGCGTGAAAAGTTCGGCGTTACGACGGCTAGCAACACGATTGAGGGGATGGATGAAATTAATGCGCGTGTGCCCGATGTTATTATTCTTGATTTCTTTATGCCAGGGCCAAATGCCTTGGTGTTACTGCACGAGCTGCAGTCTTATAGCGACACGGCGAATACTCCCGTAGTACTCTGTACAAATAGTGCTGCCGATATTCCCAAAGATGCACTCAGCGCCTACGGAATTACGTCCGTTCTCGATAAAACCACTATGCACCCCGATGATATCGTGGCGGCAGTGCGGAGGGTGTTATGAGTTCGGAACGTACAACAGCGATTGTCTTGCGACGGACGAATTATGGCGAAGCGGATCGAATTTTGCGCCTATTAACGCCACTCGGCCAACGCAATGTTATTGCTCGTGGAGTGCGCAAAGAAAAAAGTAAACTAGCAGGCGCAATTGAGCTTTTTGCTATTAGCGATATTGTCATTATGACTGGTAAGGGCGATCTCGGTATTTTGACAAGCGCACGTATGCAGCAATTTTACCGCCATATTTTAGAAGATTATGATCGACTGCAATTTGCTTACGAGGTGATTAACTTAGTAGCAAAAGCCAGTGAAAGTATCGACGAGCCAGAATGGTACGACGTGCTCGCTGAAGTATATGCCGGCCTTGACCAACTCGCTATCCCGTTGCAGCTCACGCAGGTTTGGTTTTATTTGCATTACGCTGAGCTTACGGGGTATGGGCTTAACCTCGAGCGTGACGTGACCGGCGCACCGCTTGATGCAAGTCGAACCTACATGTATGACGTAAACGAGAAGGGTTTGCGGCCTGCCGAGCAAGGCGATATTCACGCTGGGCATATCAAGTTGCTGCGTTTGATTGGCGCGAAGCCGATTACCACAGTTGCCCAGGTTGGCGGAGTAGAAGAAGTTCTTTCGGATTGCTGGCTTATTGCTCGACAGCACGCTGCGATTTAGTACGAGAATATGGTATAATTACCATAAGTTAATCCTAAAGCATGTTACCAACATGCAGGAAGTTAGAGAATTCTATGTCAGACGTCAAATTGGACGATATCGTTAGCCTTGCAAAGCGTCGAGGATTTATTTATCAGGGAAGTGACGTCTATGGCGGCTTGAGCGGAACTTGGGACTACGGACCTTTGGGCGTGGCGCTAAAGCGTAATATTATGCAGCTTTGGTGGATGATGTTTGTTGACGGCCGCGATGACATGTATGGGGTCGATGCGGCGATTTTGATGAACCAAAAAGTATGGCAAGCAAGTGGCCATGTTGATACATTTACTGATCCACTTGTAGAATGCAGCAACTGTCACGCGCGTCATCGAGCAGATAAACTTGAAGATCCAAACAAGTGTCCAACGTGTGGCATGAGCGGTACATTTGGTGAACCTCGCGCGTTCAACATGATGTTTGCTACACCTGTTGGTCCGACATGGGGTAATTTCGAGCCACAATACCAGAACACGTTAGTAGGCTCAATCGAGTCTAGGGACAAAGATGGTAAAACCGTCGAGGCGTTTACCCTTAAAGAAGGCAGGACAGATATTAATGCCTTGATGGCATATGATAAGAATTCAAAAAGCTACCTCCGTCCAGAGACAGCACAGGGTATCTTTACGAATTACAAGAATGTTGTCGATAGCTTTTACCCAGATTTACCATTTGGTATTGCGCAGCAGGGTAAGGCGTTTCGTAACGAGATTAGCCCACGTGACTTTATCTTCCGTAGTCGTGAATTCGAACAAATGGAGATTGAATATTTTGTTCACCCTGAGCATTGGCAGGAAGCATTTGAGCTATGGGTGGCTCAGTGTAAGGAGTGGTTTACGGCACTCGGCTTGCCGGCAGAGAGCGTCCACGAACTAGAGGTGTCAGAAGATGACCGCGCGCACTACAGTAAGCGCACTATCGACTTCGAATTTGACTACCCAATTGGTCGCGAAGAATTGATGGGTCTTGCATACCGCACTGATTTTGACCTCGGTAATATCCAACGCGCGAGCGGAAAGAGTATGGAATACACCGTTAAAGGCAGCAACGAGCGCTTCGTACCGCACGTGATCGAGCCAAGTTTTGGTGTTGAGCGTGCATTGATGGCGGTGCTCTGTAGTGCCTATCGTGAAGATGAACAAAACGGCGATAAGCGTATTTACCTAGCATTCCCAGAGCATCTTGCGCCAGTGAAATTTGCAGTGAGCCCGCTTCTGAAGAACAAGCCCGAACTTGTTGAAAAGGCGCGCGAAGTGTACCAGGCGCTCAAGGCAAAACACGGCGCGGTGATGTGGGATGACAACGGTAATATCGGTAAACGTTACCGCCGTCAGGACGAAATCGGTACGCCGCACTGTGTGGTGATTGATTTCCAGACACTTGAAGACAATACAGTTACTGTTCGAGAGCGTGATACGACTGAACAAAATCGTATCAGTATCGACGAACTCATCGCACAGTAATCCTCGCCAAGCGTAAGCCGTTTCTGCTATATTAAGGGCAGATGAAACGACTGATGGGGTTGGGCAATGGCTAAAAAACAGAATCGAGAGCCATCTAAGGCGCTTGGTGCTCTTGGTGTTGTTTTTGGCGATATCGGCACGAGCCCGCTTTATGCGGTACCCGCAGCGTTCTTTATCGGGAATTTGTCGCCTGATCGTGGGTCGGTACTTGGCATTATCTCGATGATTGTATGGGCGGTGACGCTCATCGTCGCCATTAAGTACGTCGGTATTATGATGCGTGTTGATAACGATGGTGAGGGCGGCGTAATGGCACTTGTTGCGTTGTTGCGACGTGCACTTGGTGCACATAGTAAGCATGCTGCGCGTAACTGGGCTTTAGTTGGTATTACTGGGGTTGCATTATTCTACGGTGATAGTGTTATTACGCCGGCAATTTCTGTTCTCTCGGCGGTTGAAGGTACGAGGTTGATACTGCCAGACTTTACCCTCTGGACGGCGCCAATCGCAGTTGTTGTGCTAACGGTACTTTTTTTGGTGCAAGCGAAAGGAACGGAGCGCCTCGGAGGGCTGTTCGGGCCACTTATGGTAGTGTGGTTTATGGTATCTGGTGCGATCGGGGCAATATGGATTATGCGAGCACCCGAGACTTTGATTGCCTTGTCGCCATTAACGGCCTTGTTCTTTATCGCTAGCCATCCGTTAAGTGCTCTACTCGCCACCGGTGCAGTCGTGCTATCGGTTACTGGCGCCGAGGCACTGTATGCCGATATGGGCCATTTTGGGCGTAAAGCGATTACGAGAGGTTGGTTTGGGCTCGTGTATCCAGCACTTATCTTGAACTACCTAGGCCAAGGTGCGCTACTGTTGCGCGAACAATCCCACAGCACGGTTAATACGTATTTTCACTTGTTCCCGGGCTGGGCAGTGCCATGGGTAGTGGTGCTCGCAACACTTGCGACATGTATTGCGTCGCAGTCGGTTATTGCGGGTGCTTTTAGCTTGACACGTCAAGCGGTCCGGCTCGGGTATTTGCCGAGGTTGCGTATAATGCATCCGACCGATGAGGCAGGGCAGGTGTATGTCGGCGGACTTAACTGGTTGATGTATGTCGGTGTGATTGGGCTTGTTGTGGCATTTGGCTCGAGTGAACGTCTGTCTGATGCGTACGGGATGGCCGAAAGCGGTACACTTTTTGCGAGTAGCGTATTACTCATGGTTGCCGCGCCATACGTATGGAAGCGCGCATGGCCGCTGGTACGAGTGGCGGGCACTCTATTTTTGGTAGTTGAGTTTGGGTTTATTGTGGCGTGCCTTGCGAAGTTGCTCCATGGCGCGTGGGTACCTCTGGTGATTGCTGGCTGTGTATTAATCGTCCTTACTACATGGGCGGAGGGAAGTGAAATTGTCGCCGCGCGCCGACGCCGCCGAGAGGGCTTGCTTACGAGCTTTTTGCAGAGTTTGCGTACTCGGCGTGATATCGTGCGCGTTCCAGGCGTAGCCGTATATCTTGCGCATCATCAGGGCTACACGCCACTTGCGCTGCGAGCTGCGGCTGATAGGCTGCATGAGCTGAATAAATCAGTGGTGATCGCAATTGTAAAAGTGGAAAACGTGCCGCGAGTTACACAAGCGGAACGTGCAGAAATTAATAATCTTGGCAACGATGTTGATGGAGTCATTGAAGTTTTGTTACATTTCGGATTTGATGAAGTGCCAAATGTGCCGCTCGCACTTGAACATCTTGAGGGGCTTGCTCCTGAATTAGACCTCGACATAACCTCTGCAACCTACTTCATCTCAGAAAGCGATGTCGTGTTTAACGAGCGCACCCATTCATCGATGGGATATTTGCGTGCGCAGTTATTTAGCGGGTTACACCGGGTGTCGGCGCCATCGCCAGTATATTTTAGACTGCCACCTGGGCGGACGATCGACATGGCGGCATACGTCGAACTCTAGGCTAAGAGTTAACATTTTGTGTTTACCTCTGTGGTACAATAAATCCCTGATGGAAAACGGAAAATTAGTTACCACGCGCGAGGATGGTTCGGTACGTACTGACTACCTATTTCGCATATCGATAAAGGCTCTCATTTATAATGACGACGGCAAGATACTCGTTGTCAAAGAGCATGGACGTAATTGGGGTCTGCCTGGCGGCGGAATGGACTTTGGTGAAACATTTGCCGAAGCGCTTGCTCGTGAGCTCAAAGAAGAGGTCGGGTATGAAGGGGAATTCACCTTTGATGTTATTGACACTGCCGACCCAATGCTCGTTAAGAGCATTAATGCGTGGCAAGTGTATGTAGTGTGTCATGTGAAACCAAAAGATTTTACCTTCCGACTTGGAGAAGATAGTGAAGATATGAAGTTTATCGATCCTGCAGACCTCGCGGAGTATGATGATTCCCAGGCCCGGTACGCGAGGCATTACCATATGCGCCTCCAGGACCGACTGAGTCGCTAAGATTTAGCCGCCAAAACACCAAATACCCACACAAGCTGCGGGTATTTTAGTGAAATAACACTAGTCTAGTGTAGGTCTAATTTACGTGCACAATTTTCCACACAAGCAAAAGCGCTATATGTGGGCACGCTATATATAGCGTGTATGAGACACAACTACTGTTGTGGGATGATAATGTGGTAAAATGAGAATGAACAGTAACGGGGGTGTGACTAGTGCGAGAAATTGAGATAAAAGTGAAGCTTGTTCATCTCGATGAGGCAAGGCAGAAGCTTATAGACGCAGGAGTTATACTTAGTCAGCCAAAAAAACAGCACGATGTAGTGTATTGTTTGCCCGAAAACCTCCAAAGTGTTGGCGGTGATACTTCCGTCAACTGGTTGCGCGTCCGCACCGAGAATGACAAAGCCGTATACTTTACCCTTAAGCGCTCGGTATCGGGCAGTTTAGATAGTATTGAACACGAGACGATTGTTGAGAATGGCGAGGAACTTGTAAAAATTCTCGACTATATGGGATATGTAGTATTTAGCGACCTGACGAAGACTCGACAATCGGGTCATTATGGCGAATCAATTGAAGTATGTCTTGACGAGGTGCCGCCGCTGGGTGGGTTTATTGAACTTGAAAAACTATGCCCAGATGATGCTGATGGTCCGGCTGTAGAAAAGGAATTATTTGAAGCCCTTAACGAACTCGGTATCGAGTACACAGAGCGCATGACCAAGGGTTATGACGAGCTGGTGAATGAATATCGAGAGATGAATGAACAATCACAAGCAAAGGAGGCAGACTATGAGCTGGCTAACTGACGCAATATTCGGCAAAGATGATGCCGATTTCTATAGGGATGGTGGACCGATAGATCAACCCAGACCGATCGATCCCTATCACTATCCCTCGGGGGCGAAAATTCTTCCCGAGGTGGTGGTCACCCATGTAGATTCACGATGTGCGGCAGATATGTCGCATTTTGATTTATGGATACGGCTGACAAACGCGTCGCCGTTTGAGGTCGAGGTGGTAGATGTGAAGATTTTAGGAAAAACACACGGGCTCAACCGCTACTTGAAGCCAAATGAAAGCCACGACTGCTGCGTATATCAGGGTCCTGTGCCGACGAGTGATGCTGAAGGGCTTGCCAAGATTGATTATCGGATTTGTAGCAACGGGGATTATTTTGAATCAGATCATGGGGTCGGCTATCGTAGTGAGTACCATAACAGCATTCGTTACTTTGTCCCGATAGGCCTGAAACTTATTCGACCAGTGCGCGATAGGTAGTGACGTACTAGCGTAAGCTTTTTGCATTTTCTTTGGTATTCGTGTATATTGTAGTGACTATGACGCGCGTGTTTTATACCGACGGGAGTGCTAGTCCGAATCCAGGTCCGGGTGGTTTTGCGGTGATTGAAGGCGAAAAGCCTGTGGCACTCGGTAGTGAAGCGGGCGATACAACTAATATCCGCATGGAAGGTCATGCGATTATTGCAGCGATGAAACTTGCCGATGGTGAGCCTTGCATTATTCATACCGACAGTGAATTTTGGATTAATGTGATTACAAAGTGGGCTCCCGGTTGGGCGGCGAAAGGCTGGCGTAAAAGCGGCGGTCCGATTAAGAATCTCGAGTTAGTGCAAGAAGCATACGAACTATACAATACTTCGCATGCGACATTGTCGTGGGTACGCGGACACGTAGGGCACGAGGGCAATGAGCTCGCCGATGAGTGGGCAAACAAAGCGCGGGAGGGTGCGCGCGTATGACCCGCCATGAGCGCCTACCTATGGGTCACGAACGACCTGATGTAGAGCAGCTCATGGAATATCGTGATCTTTTGGTGGATATCGTACATCAGCGAGGCAAAGGCGTGCGCTATAGTCGCGTGGGTGAGCGGGCACCAACGCGCATTGGCACAGAATATTTAATGCCAGGCACAATGACTGAGTGGTCAATTCCTAATAAGAGGTCAGAAACAAAAGTACTGCGTGAATTACGCTATTCGGCAAGTATGCGACGTATGGGCGAGCAGGCCGGTCGCTTGCTTGTACTTGAGTCAGATTCAGTGCGTATTCAGCCAGAGACATTTGGTACGCTGCGCAGACTGTATCGGTTTACCTGGGATGAAGGTGAAGTAGTTGAGTCAGAGGTGTTGCCGATCGAGATTATTTCAAGCGCGCGAGCTGACGCCGAGGTGCTACCAATTGAGCCGTTTGGTATTAGAGAGGCGCTATCGCTTGATCATGAGCATACAGCTGCTCAGACAATTAATGAGGGTGGTGAATACTCGCGATTTGTGAATCCATTTAGTGAATTTGATAGTCCGTGGGCGCCGGTCAGTCATGTTGACCTCGATGGTTTATTGTATCGGACTGATGCCTTTGGTAAAGAAATTGTCGCAGAAATTGCCGAGCGCCTTCGCCACGAACGTGTGGTATAATAAACTTATTAACAACCAAGTATCAAGAGTGTAGCGAGGGACTGGCCCGTCGACCTACCAGCAACCTGTGGTTTCATAAGGTGCTAAATCCAGCCCACTACGGGCAAGATGCTTTTCTTATGCAGGAAACTCCTTTCGCCTTATGTGGGGCAGATGAAAGGAGTTTTTATGTCTGCAACCATCCATCATTATCGAACCGCCGAGAGTGTGAGTCCGGGACATCCAGATAAAATGTGCGATCAGATTAGCGACGCAATTTTGGATGCATACTTAGCAAAAGATCCAGGCGCACGTGTAGCGGTTGAGGTCTGCGGTGGTCACGGCGTAGTATTTTTAACCGGCGAAGTCACTTCGAGTACCGAAGTGGATACGGTGACGATAATCCGCCGAATTGCTGGTGACGTAAAAGTGGTCGAACATATTGCAAAGCAGAGTCAGGAAATTGCTGCCGGCGTGGATGCGGGTGGTGCTGGTGATCAAGGGATTATGGTGGGCTATGCGTGCAGTGAAACACCGCAACTGTTGCCAATTGAGGTGGTGCTATCACGCGAATTGAACCAGCATTTATATAGTATTTGGCCGTATGACGGCAAAACCCAGGTTACACTGCGCGACCAAGCGATTGAATCGGTGGTGGCAAGTTTTCAGAACGCGTCACGGGCTAAACTCGAGCGTGCGGTGAGAGAGTGGCTGAGCGAGGTTCACGAGCGCTATGCCGTGAGTCATGCCGAAAATTTGCAGCTTCATATTAACCCGGCTGGCGACTGGAAACAAGGTGGATTTGATGCCGATGCGGGTCTTACCGGGCGCAAGCTGGTAGTAGATAATTATGGTCCGCGTATCTCGATTGGCGGCGGTTGTTTTAGCGGCAAGGATGGTACGAAAGTTGATCGTTCGGCAGCGTATATCGCTCGACGAATAGCTGTTGATTACCTGCGCGCACGAAAGGCAAGCGAAGTGTATTGTTATTTAGCGTACGCAATCGGATATGATCAACCACTTGAGGCGATTGTCACTATAGACGGTAAAGAAGAGTCAGTGAAAGGCTATGACTTGAGTCCGCGGGGGATTATTGATGCACTTAACCTTACTATTCCACAGTTTGAGCAAACCGCACGCTACGGACACTTTGGCAATGACTTCACCTGGGATAAATAGCACAACACCTGCGAAGGTGGATCTGAAGTATACTAAAGATAGATGGATCAGGGGCTAGCAATAGAGATTTTGCTCTCGGGAGAGAGTGCCTTACTGACGGGTCCTGCGGGAACCGGCAAGACGTTTGTGTTGAATCAATTTATTAGTTTAGCAAAATACGAGGGCAAGCACGTCAGCATTACGGCAACCACCGGGCTTGCGGCAACGCACCTTGGTGGGACGACGATTCACGCGTGGTCGGGTATGGGTGTTCGCGATGATATCCCTGATGGTTTTGCTGATCATATCTCGAAGAGTCGACGTGAAATTATCGAAAAGACCGATGTGCTTATTATTGACGAGATCAGTATGCTTCACGATTTTCGCTTGGATATGGTTGATGAAATCTGCCGCTTGGTGCGTCGTAAAGACGAACCGTTCGGCGGTATCCAAGTGGTGATGAGTGGCGATTTTTATCAGCTGCCGCCTGTGAACCGCGGCGAAAGTCGGGGCGGTGGTTTTGTTGTGAATAGTCGCGTGTGGAAAGAGATCGATCCGGTAATTTTGTATCTTACAAATCAATACCGCCAGAATGAAGGTGACAAGCTGCTCGACATTTTGACCAGTATGCGCGGGAACGACATTCGCCGACACCACGCGGAGGCGTTGCTTGCGAGGGTGGACGAGGTGTTGCCTGACGGCATTGAATTAACCGAATTGCATACAACGAATATCGATGTCGATCGTGTGAATGAAGGGCATCTGGCACAGCTTGAAGGCGACGAATTAATTTACCAGCAGCACACAACGGGCAGCGCGAATTATGTCGAGAACTTACAACGGAGCGTGCTTGCCCCAGCGGTGTTAACCCTGAAACAAGGTGCACTCGTGATGACCGTGAAGAATGACCCATCGCGACGCTTTGCGAACGGTAGCATCGGTAAGGTTGTCGATTTTGAGCCAGGCACGGAATATCCGGTTGTCGAATTTTTAAATGGTAAGGTTGTAACGATTATGCCTGATACTTGGGAGCTTCGCGATGGCGATAAGAAACGCGCGAGCATCAGTCAGGTGCCGCTGCGGCTTGCATGGGCAATCACAGTACATAAAAGCCAGGGCATGACGCTCGATGCGGCACGGATTGACCTGCGCAAAGCATTTGTTCCTGGTATGGGATATGTGGCGCTGAGCCGAGTAAAAAGTTTAGACAACCTGTATCTATCAGGTATCAACCGTATGGCGCTACAAATGAGCGAAGATGCGCATTTGATTGACGAAATGCTGCGTTCTCGTGCGACGTCAGATAAACAACGCTTCGCGCACTTAACTGAAAAGGCGAAAGAGCGCGCAGAAAATCCGCCAAAAAAGAAAAAGTCTGATAGTGGTTGGGCGGATAAAATCGCCAAAATGCGCGAGACATATCCGAACGCCTATCGCCCGTGGACAGACGATGATGACGCAGTCTTAAGGCAAGAGTTCCAAAATGGCGCTTCGGTGAAAGACCTTAGTACAAAGCTGGGACGTCACGAGGGAAGTATCACGATGCGATTGCAAAAGCATTTTGGTGAGGACGTCGTGCAATTGTAGTACACTAGAGAAATGACGACAGAACCTACCGATGACACTACCGAAACACGAGAACCAACCGACATCTTTTTGTGGGCGAACCAGGCGGACGCACACAAAGACGCATTGGAAGTTGATCTCTTTATGTTTACAAAAGGCTACACTGTTTATGCCACTAACTATGCGAAGGAATTGAAAGCACAGCTGAAGGTTTTGTTCCTTTACGACATGATTAGTCAGGTGCAGACGGGCGCGGCGACAGGCATGATGGTCCGTGATTTTGAAGCAGCTGCAGCCGAAGATAACGTACTTGAACGTACAACGCTCGATAGGGTTGAACACGCGCAGGAAGTAATTGAACAAATTATGTACGGCGAAGAAAGCCTAGAAGTATTCCGCGAGGGTGATCACGAATTCAAAAAGGTGAAGGGTATTATTGCGCGCTTCTCACGCCCTGGTGCTGAGCCATTCTTTGTCGCAAAATTGCTCCCGCAGAGCCAAGTACTTAAGGGTGCAACTGCGTGGATGTATAATGGCGATTCGTTCCAGCCATTCAGTGCTGATGCCGGCCTGCGTATTACTCCAGACAACCAAGCACTCGTTGCGGGTGGTGATGTGTTCGCGTTTAGTGAAACGAAGTTTATTCGTATGTTTGGCTACGATGCGAAAAAGTTTGCCGTTGCTGAAGAAAAGATCAAGGAAATCGAAGAGCATTTTAAATTGAAATTCCCAGAAGGAATGACGTTTGATTCACTTGTTCGTGATACACCAAGCTTGGTTTCGAAGTTGCAAAAAGTCGACCCGACGATGGTAACACAAGATCAAGTAGTCGATCACGCAGATGAGATGGACTTGGAGCTTATGACCGACGAGAACACGGGCGAGATTATCATTATGGACGCTAAAGATGCTGCTAAGTTTGTAAATCTTCTGAATGATGATTATGTAACGAGTGATATGACCGGTATCAAATACGAGCTGAAGGGCAAAAAAGAGTTGCGTCCAACTGAAAGTGCAGATGACGCTCCTGCTGAGTTGTAGTTAATCACACAACATAGTATAAAGAGTCGCTTACTTGCGGCTTTTTATATTTATAGAGGTGAGCACATGGCAAAAAAGAGGCTTGATGCGCGTGGGTGGTATAATACGTACATATGCCGAATCGACAGGGAACTGAATTTCCAAAGAAATTTTTATGGGGCGTTAGCTCAAGTGCTCATCAGGTAGAGGGTGGACAGTCTAATCAATGGGCTGTATGGGAACTCGAAAATGCCAAAGCACTTGCTGCGCAGGCACCCTATCATTATGACGACCTCGAAAGTTGGGAGCACTATCAGTCGCAGGCTACCCAACCCGCAAATTATGTAGCGGATAAGGCGGCTCAGCATTACGAGCTGTACGAGCGAGACCTAGAACTTGTACGTAAAATGAACATGAATACGTATCGCTTGAGTATCGAATGGTCGCGCATTCAGCCGCAAAAAGATGCCTGGGATGTTGCGGAGATGGAGCACTATAAGTCGGTGCTCGCAGCGTGTAAAGAGCGGGGCATTGAGCCTATTGTAACGCTCTTTCATTTTACCTTGCCGGTATGGTTCGTCGAGATGGGTGCGTTCGAGAAGTCTGCCAATGTCCGCTATTTTGTTGAGTTTGCCACGCGTGCGCTCGAAGAACTTGGGATGGCGGTAAAATTTGTCATTACCATGAATGAGCCAGAGACGTATGTGCGCCATGGTTACCTCGAAGGTTTATGGCCTCCGCAGGTTATGAATAAACGCTTAGGTAAGGCGGTACTTTCTAATCTCGCAAAAGCACATAATCAGGTCGCAGATAAGCTGCATGCTGCGAGCCGTCGTTACAAGGTGTCAATTGCTAAGAACTACAGCTATATTTACCCAGGCGATGACGCGTGGTTGACAGTACGCGCCGCAAGCTATAAGCATCGTCGGCATAACGAGATGTTTTTGAATAAAATCATAAAGACGTGTGATTTTATTGGCATCAACTACTATTTGAGTGAGCGAGTATACGGCTATCGCGTGCATAATCCTGATGTTCGTGTGAGCGATATCGGCGCAGACATGCAGCCCCAATATCTTGCACGAGTACTTGAAGAGTTGCATGAAAAGTACGATAAGCCTATCTTAATTACTGAAAATGGCCTTGCTGATGGTGCGGATGAGCATCGTATCTGGTGGCTGACGCAAACCATACTTGCCATGCAGGCAGCGATGAAAAAAGGTGTACCGGTGATAGGGTATTTATATAGTAATTTGACTGATGCGTTTGAATGGGAGAAGGGCTCGTGGCCGCAATTTGGGCTTTTTGCAGTGAATCCTAAGACTATGGAGCGGACACCTCGGCCAAGCGCGCTGTGGCTCGCTAAAACGCTTAAGAAATTACGAGGATAAGATGAATAAACACGGCGCAAATATTGTAGTGATCGGTGGTGGCACGGGAAGTTTTACACTCCTGCAAGGGCTCAAGACCTATACAAGTAATATAACAGCGCTCGTGAATATGGCAGATGATGGCGGTTCGACCGGTCAACTGCGTGATGAGCTGGGTGTCCTGCCGCCAGGGGATGTGCGTCAGTGTTTAGTCGCGCTGAGCGCCGCTCCGCAGGTTCGTGATCTGTTTAATTATCGTTTTGAAGAGGGTAGCCTAAAAGGACATGCTTTTGGTAATTTGTTCTTAACGGCACTTGAAAAAATGTCGGGTAATTTTGCCGAAGCGGTGGAGCTTGCGAGCTCGGTACTCAAAATCACTGGTAAGGTGGAGCCAATCACGCTGACAAATGTAAAGCTATGCGCTGAAGGTGCGAATGGCGAGCCGATTGTTGGTGAATGCAAAATCGGCGAGGCTGAATTGAAGCCGCGCCCGAATATTTGGCTTGAGCCTGAGGCGAATGCTAACCCTGCGGCGATACGTGCGATTATGGAGGCGGATATGGTAGTTATTGCTCCGGGTAATCTTTATGGCAGTTTGGCGCCGGCGTTAGTAATTGATGGTATTCAGCGTGCACTGCGGCAAACAAAAGCTCGATGTGTGTATGTTGCTAACCTCGTAACAAAGCCTGGTCCAACTGCTGGGTTTACGGTAAAAGATTTTACGGATGAGATTGAACGTCTTGGCGGAAGCAAGTTCCTCGACTATGTGGTATTCAATAATGATACTCCTTCGAAGGAACTGATGGAGCGCTACGCGCACGATGGTGAATACGCTGTGACTTATGATATTGCAAAGCTGAAGAAGCAGCACTATCAATTCCGTGCCGTACCAATCTTAGCGAAGACCGCATGGAGTGGGGCGCAATCAAGCGACCCGTTAGCCGCTTCGCGAAGCTTTATTCGTCATGATTCAGATGCCGTAGCTCGCCAATTAATGCGTATATATTTTGCATGATGAGGAAGCCTGTATTTTATCTCGACCTGGATCGTACGATTTTTCGAACAGATCAAATTGCAAAATTCTTTCCAGTACTCGAACGGCTCTATCCAGAAAATAGTGCAATCCGTACTGCATATGAAGCACGCGAGTCGTACCATGTATTCCCGCACCTCGAGGAAGGGGATCGAAAGACGTATTATTACGATTTGACCTCGCAATTGGAACAAGCTGGCTTAGACGCACGACAAGTTTTCTCTCAATTACACGACACAGAACTTAGCGACGGACGGTTTGAGTATGATGGCGCTGAGGAACTTGTTCAAATACTGAAGGCGCGAGGTGAAGTGAAGATTCTTACGTATGGGGAAGAGGTCTATCAGAAATTCAAAGCATCACTGTGTCCGTCGCTACTGGGCCTGGAAGTGATCACAACAGTCGAGCTAAAAGTGAAGTATCTTAACGAACACTCTACGGCGCGCGATTGGATTATAGACGATAAAATTATCAATGGGATTAGAACTGGTATGCATGCGTTGCATATCCTCCATGATACGAGCAAGCCTGCGCAGACGCATTCGCTCACTGAGGTGGCTGAGCTTATTCGAGTGGCCGTGCCACTTCACGTAGGGAAGTAGGATTGACTTTTTAGCATAAGCGTGCTATAGTCATCTCTAGTAATGAAAACTGCAGTACCTACCACCGAGATCAAGGACAAGCAACCATACAGTAAGAAGATGGCGGTGGTAAACGTAGTTACTTTCAGCGGTCTTTTTATCGCTTGGCTTGTACTACAATTGCAAAAATAGATAGTATACCGTCTTGTATAGCAAAAATTACCACGCCTACACAACAGGGGGTGGTAATTTTTATATCTGGTGGCTAGCGGCATTATCCACAAAACTGTGGATAAACGTAACCACAATCCGAAAAGTTGTCAAAAAATGGTATTGCAGTTGTAATGCTAGCGGTTTATGATGAGTTCAGTGGAAAAAGCGTAAACAACGCAAACACAAACACCACAACAATAAAAATACAAAAAATCACCGCAAGGTGAAGGGTACGACTAAACCATGACACAACCTATTAGCCAACTACCACACAAGCACGTAGCCGGTTGTATTATCGCGCCTGCTCGCGGGTAGTCAACTCATCCTTTTTGATACCTAACTGTTTTTCTGCACATTAACAAACTAGCGACATCCTCGAGATCAACAATCTGGTGGTGAACCAGTGGTCTATCGACCCACATTAAAAATAGTCGAAAGTACCTTCCTCTAACACAACACCTCCCAAAAAAACTCCACCTCACACATAAGTCTCTCTCGGGCAAACAAATCGGATTATGGGCTTCTTAGAAACCACCGTCGGCGTTTGCCTACAACTTATACAAAAACAAACACACCATGCGAAAACAAACATAGGTTTGCTACCAGTTTGGTGATCTCGAGTAGCTCTCAACAAAGACCACGCTGTGGTATAGTTGAGAGTATATGAGTATAAAAGAACATCCACCACTTCATGTTCCTGTTCTACTCGAGTCGGTTATTGCGCTACTGCAACCTCAATCAGGCGAGAATTATCTCGACTTGACGGCGGGGTATGGTGGTCACGCGAGAGTCGTACTGGAGAAAACAGATAATTATGCCGAATCAGCCTTGGTTGATCGCGACGATTTTGCGATCGCACACCTTGGTGAGTTTTCTGATAAGGGAACTCGACTGATGCACACCGACTATCTTAGCGCTGCAAAACAGCTCGTAGAAGAAGGGAAGCAGTTCGACATAATATTAATTGATTTGGGGGTGTCGTCACCACAGCTTGATATGCAAGCAAGAGGGTTCTCGTTTCAACACGATGGACCACTCGATATGAGGATGGATAATCGACAAAGCCTAACAGCTGAGACGATTGTTAACACTGCAAAACGCAATGAGTTAACCAGAATCATTCGAGATTATGGCGATGAAACGCAAGGTACAGCGAAACGCTATGCTGACGCAATTATCGCCGCTCGGCCTATACAAACGACCGGGCAACTCGCGGATGTTATCAAGCAATCCCATGTCGGCAAGTGGCAGAAAATCCACCCAGCGACACGCACCTTTCAGGCCATACGGATCCAGGTCAATGATGAGCTCCACCAGGTTCGTGATGTGATGCCGCTCCTCCCTCGATTACTGAAAAAAGGTGGTCGAGTTGGCGTCATTAGCTTCCACAGCCTGGAGGATCGCATCGTAAAGCGTTACTTTGCCGACCAGGCGAGAAGCGGTTACGAGGCAGAGCTCGAAATCGTGACTAAGCGTCCGATTGACGGGGCCATTCAAGATGTTCACAACCCGCGATCACGCAGTGCAAAATTGCGCGTCGCAGTGAAAAAATAAAACAAAAAAAGGAGGGGTAACTGCATGCCAGTACATATCCCAGTACAATACCAAGACGAAGCAGCTAACGTAGACGTACACGTTAAATAGCACTTCGCAACGAGCTCTCCGGGGACAAAAAGTCCCCGGCAGGGCACTAAGTAAACAAACACAAAAAGAAACCACCACAATGTCATATAACCGAACCGTACAATTTAATAGCAGGCGCCAAACTAACTGGCAGCGCAATCAAAATACAGTTGCTTTTGCCTCTGCTGTAAAACTTGGGCCGATTAGCCACACCGTACTCGTTGCTCTTATGATTACAGTGCTAGGTTTGATATACTTAACACAGGCTACTCGAGTGTCTGGGTACGACTATGCTGCCAATGCGATCTCAGACAAGATTTCTTCATTGACCGAACAAAAGGACAACCTGGAAGTTGAGAATGCTCGCCTCACAGCACTGCAAACTGTCAAAAATTCTAACGTTGCAAAGGCAATGACGACACCGACAGACGTTCAGAGCGTGAGTGAGTAGTAGCCACACCTCAAAGCTCATGGAATTGCATTTTTCTCAAGGAAGTCGCGCGAAAAAGATTGCTGTAGTGACGATTGCTGCAGTGGCGATCTTTATCGTGCGCCTTTTTTATATTCAAGTTTTGCAGCATGACGTGTACGTAGCACAGGCCGACAAAGAGCAGATCAAGCAGTTTACGCTCCATGCTAAGCGCGGTGAGATTTATGCGATGGACGGCTCGACGCCAACGAAGCTGGTGATGAACCAGACCGTCTACACGGTATGGGCAGACCCGACGCAGGTGACTGATAAAAGTGCGGTAGTCTCGGCGCTTAATGATATCGCTGGAGGCAACGTACGCGATAATTTTGCCCAGTATCTGGATATGAAGCATTCGCGCTACCAGGTACTTGCGACAAAAGTCACTTTACAGCAAGCCGAGATGCTCAAGAAAAAGCGCTTAGCGGGCATTGGATTTGATGCGGTGAGCCAGCGCGTATACCCAGAAGGTCAGCTTGCCAGCCAAGTGCTTGGCTTTGTTGATGCAAACGGAGAGGGTCGCTATGGGTTCGAGCAGGCGAATGATGCGCAGCTAAAAGGTAAAGACGGACTCCTGAAAACGGTGACGGATATTCGTGATGTACCACTTACAGTGTCTGATAAAAATATTCGTCAGCCAGCGGTGAATGGTCAAAATATGGTGTTGACGATTGATCGGAGTATTCAGGCAGAGACTGAGCAGGCGCTGGCTGACGGCGTGCAAAAGGCGGGTGCCGACCATGCAAGTGCAATTGTGATGGATCCTTCAACGGGCAAGGTCCTTGCGATGGCGAACGTACCTACGTATGACCCATCCCAGCTTAATAAAGTGACGGATGTCTCGGCGCTTAATAATGATACTGTATCCGCACCATACGAGGCGGGCTCTGATATTAAGACGTTTACTGTTGCAACAGGGGTCGATAAGGGTGCGATTACACCAGAATCAACTTGGGACAATACCGGCCAAATTCAAGTTGGGGATATTACAATTAACAATGCTACTAAGATCCCTCAAATTACTGGCAATGTCACGATGCAAACAGCGCTAAACTGGTCACTTAACACGGGTATGGTGACAATTGCAGAGCGACTTGGTGATGGGTCGAATATTACCTATAGCGCACGAAAAATTATTTATGACTACTTCTACAATCATTTTCGCTTAGGTCAGAAAACGGGCATCGAGCTTGCAAATGAGCAGCCAGGAATTGTGATTTCGCCTGATGCGCAGGATGGCGGTGCGGTGCGTTACAGTAATATGGTGTTTGGCCAGGGTATGGATGTGACGATGCTGCAGGTGGTAAGCGGATTTAGCGCGGTAATTAACGGTGGGACTTACCGCAAGCCAGCGATAATTAACGGCGTAATGAGCGATGACGGTACGACGTTTACACCCGCAAAGGCAAGTACTGCATATCCAGGGGTTATATCGCCCGCAACTTCGGCTACTTTGCGCGAGATGGTTCATCAATCTCACTACGCGACCTATAATCCACACGATGGTTCTGACCGATACTTCATTGGTGGTAAAACGGGAACATCCCAGACGATTATAAATGGAAAATATGTGAATAATCAGACAATCGGTACCTACCTTGGGTTTGGTGGTGCAACAGCAGATAAACCGCGATACGTAATTATGATTGAGGTTTCCGCGAAGGGTAAGGAAATCGACGGCGGTACGGGCGCAAAACCTATCTTCAATACAATCTCTAACTGGCTTATTAATTATTTAGGCCTGACGTCACAAGGGTGATAAGGTACAATATGCATATGAATCTACAGTCTTTTACAAGCGACATGAACGCAACATTTATCCTGAGTATCGGTTCGTTCTTACTTGCCATGGCGCTCACCCCTGTATATACCTACTTTGCGTATAGATTTCGCTTTTGGAAAAAACAGCGAAGCACGAGTACTACTGGCGAGAAGCTTGAGGTGTTTACAAAATTACACGCACAAAAATTTACCCGCAACATCCCAACGATGGCCGGTATGGTTGGCGTGCTTGCGATCGCCGTTGTGACTTTTTTCTTTAACCGTGACCGCGCAGAAACTTGGCTGCCACTTGCTGCACTCGTCGGTGGCGCTGGGGTGGGGTTACTTGACGACGTAATTAATATTCGTGGCCAAGGCAAGGGTGTGGCTGGGCTTCGATCGAGCCTCAAATTTGCAATGATTACCGCGATGGCAATTGTCCTTGGATGGTTCTTCTATTTTAAACTTGGATACGACTCAATTCATATTCCGTTTGTTGGTGATTGGCAAGTGGGTATTTGGATTATAGCGTTCTTCGTGTTTGCGGTAGTGTCTACGGGCAACGCGGTAAATATTAGCGATGGCCTTGATGGCCTTGCTGGTGGGTTGCTGTCTATTTCGTTTGCGGCATTTGGAGTGATCGCGCTATTGCAGGGCCATCTAAAGATTGCTGGGTTTTGTTTTACCGTAGTCGGCGCACTGCTCAGTTATCTTTGGTTTAATATTTATCCAGCGCGGTTCTTCATGGGTGATGTTGGTAGTTTTGCATTCGGCACAAGCCTTGGCGTCGTAGCGATGCTTACGAATACACTCTTTTTACTTCCGATTATTGGTATTCTGTTTGTTGTTGAAGCAGGCTCTAGTTTGATACAGATTGCTTCGAAGCGATTATTGCATCGCCGAATTTTTATTTCGGCGCCTGTTCATCATCATCTCGAGGCCGTTGGCTGGCCGGAAGTGAAGGTGACGATGCGGTTTTGGATAATTGCATGTGTTGCGGCGTTTATCGGCCTACTACTCGCGCTGAGCGGGGGATACATTTAACATGGCGATTGCTAGCCGTCGACAGCACCAGCCGACTCAGTCGGTTGATGTTGTTGCTGGGCAGCGACGACACCGGCCAGACTATCGTATTACGCTGTTTATGGGGCTTCTGATGCTCATTGGCGTGATTGTGATGTACGCAATTGGGCCAGCGCGCGCGAATCTACTTAATTCGCTCCACAATACGGATTTTTACACTGGAAATTATTTTGTTATTAAGCAGCTTGCGAGCCTTGGTATTGCCGCAGTGGCCTTTGGGCTTATGGCGACAATTCCATTTGCGAAATTGCAAAAGCATAGTTGGCGTTTGGTGCAGGTTGGCTTTGCGCTCTGTGTACTGCTATTTATCGCTGGTAATTTATTACACATTGATCAAATTGCGACGAACACTCTTGGTGCGTACCGGTGGTTTAATCTTGGGCCGCTTGGGAGTCTTCAGCCAGCCGAAGCGTTAAAGTTTGCACTGCTGATTTATATGTCCGGATTTTTGGGTAAGCGTTATCAAGAAGGTAAAATTAATAGCCTGCAAGATACTGTTTATCCGATGGTAGCTATTGCGGGCGTCTCGTTATTTGTGGTAATTGTTTTGCAAAAGGACATGGGAACGGGGATCGCCATGGGCTCAATGATTGCAGCAATGTTTATCGTGAGTACGATGAAGTGGCGTCTACTTGGGCGTATCGGGCTTGCTTGTGTGGCACTTGGAGTGATTGCAATCATTAGCGCGCCGCACCGTATGGAGCGTATCGCGACGTTCTTTAGCGGGGATAGTGCAGCAACAAATAGCGCGCAGGCAGATGACAATAATTATCAGATTAAAAATGCAATGATTGCGCTTGGATCTGGTGGAGTGTTTGGGCGCGGAATCGGGCGCAGCATTCAGGCAACGGGTTATCTACCTGAGGCCACGAACGACTCAATCTTTGCTATTTTAGGTGAGATATTTGGTTTTGTTGGTACAACATTAATTCTCGGATTGTTCGCAGCTCTCCTCACTCGGCTACTGCGCATTACTGATCACTTAGCGGATATGCCAATGCGGCTTGCGGTGGCTGGTGTCTTTGGTTGGTTGGCTGCGCACGTAATGATGAATGTTGCCTCAATGATTGGACTCATGCCGCTCACCGGTATTACATTACCGCTTTTGAGCTTTGGAGGCACGAGTATGGTATTTATCACGGGCGCATTAGGGCTTGCATTCCAGTTGTCGCGCTACACTATACATAAGGCAGTAGTAATTAAAGGAGATAACAGCGATGAAGATACTCGCAGTCGGAGGCGGATCGGGCGGACACGTTACGCCGGTCCTCGCCGTCATCAATCAGCTTAGTGTCATCGAGCCGAATCTTGAGGTGACATTTGTATGTGACGCGGCATTTGAAGAGCAGTCGCGCGGTCTTATGAGTCACGCCGCGGTCCCTGTTAATGTGCGCACAATTTCTGCTGGTAAGTTTCGTCGTTACTCGCACCTGACATTTTGGCAGCATTTTACTGTGCCAAGTGTAGTGTGGGGTAATGTGCGTGATGTGAGTCGTATCGTCGCGGGGTTTTTTGAGAGCCTCGGCCTATTAATTGCACATCGGCCTGATGTTGTATTCGCAAAAGGAGGGTATGTCTGTTTGCCGCTCGGCTTCGCTGCTTGGTTGCTTCGGGTGCCGCTGGTCATTCACGATTCCGACACACGCCCAGGTCTTACAAATCGCGTATTGTCGCGATTTGCGCGCGTGATCGCAACGGGCTCGCCGCTTGAAAACTATCCGTATGATGTGCGCAAATCACATTATACAGGGGTGCCAATAGCTGAAGGATTTCACCCACTAGACGAGAGTGAGCAGGCGAAGTTAAAGAAGAAACTTGGCTTTAAAGCCGATGAAAAACTAATTGTCGCTACAGGCGGCGGGCTTGGTGCAGCCTGGATTAATCAGGGAATGGTGCGAGTAGCTCCAGAGCTTGCTGCGCGGCACATTGCCATTTATGATATTGCAGGTAAGAGAAATTATCAAATGGTTGCTGATGTTATGGAGGAGCATAAAAATTTCAAAGCCGTGCCGTTTGTATTTGAGAATATGCACGAAGTGCTCGGTGCTGCAGATGTGGTAGTTGCGCGCGGTAGCGCAACATTTATGCAAGAACTTGCTGGGCTACGAAAGGCTGTAGTAATGATTCCTGCTCGGTCACTTGGTGACCAACTTAAAAATGCCAAGGTATATAAGGCTGCGGATGCGGCTGAAATTGTAGAAGATAGCGAAACGCTTGGCGAGAATGATGGCTTCGCCGACTTGTTGATTACGCTTTGTAATGATGCCGAGCGTCGTGAGGTGTTGGCGCGTAATTTACACCGTTTTGCACGTCCAAATGCGGCGCAAGATTTAGCGAAATTGATCATAAGCGCGATTAGGTAGAGTAAGGGCGCCCTGCTACAATGGTAGGTAAGAAGGCTTCTATGAATTTATTGCGAAAAAAACAACAGAGACAAGGTCGGCGTACTGCTCTCATGGGCGAAAAGGGCAGGGCGCCTGCTTTTGATGACTCTCAACGGTATGCCTTTCGCCGTAACCGCACACTCACTGGAAGCTTATCGTCGGATGTATCAAGCGTTAGCGAACATAATTCGCAGCTTCAGTCGACACGCGTTCAGGCGCATCATTTGCGTCGGCATCGTCGTCGACTTGGTGTTGCACTGTTTGCTGTGTTTGTTGTGGCCGCTGGGCTCGCTTGGATGATATGGCAGTCGATCGTCACTGTTTCGATTATCACTGACAATAGCGCTTCACAGCCGCTTAGCACAAAGCCGTATATCGATGAAATTCAACGATATCTGAGCTCGCATCCACTAGAGCGTAATCGTGTCAGCTTTAACTCGAGTGCCGTGAGTGCCTACTTGCAGAACCATGGATTTCCAGAGATCAATAATGTTTCTCTTGACCCTGCGCACCATCAAATAGGTGCCGCAACTCTGAGAGTGACCATGCGCAAACCTGTTGTGAGCTGGAAAACGGGCGCTTTAAAGTTGTATGTTGACCAAGATGGTATTGCTTTTACTCGAAACTACTATCAAGACCCCACTGTCGAGGTGGTTGATCAGACAGGGATCCAAGCAGTGAATAATCAGGTTCTTGCAAGTAATCGTTTCTTAGGCTTTATCGGCCTTATTATTGGCCATCTACACGATCAAGGTCTTTCCGTGAGCCAGGTTATTCTTCCGGCCGATACGACCCATCAGTTGTTGGTTTCTATGCAGGGTGTGGCATATCCAGTAAAGATAAGCGTTGATCGGCCGGCTGCAGATCAAGCAGAGGATACGGCACGGGCGGTTCGTTACTTAACGAGCAAGGGTATCGCACCTAAATACCTAGATGTCCGCATTAGCGGCCGAGCATACTACCAGTAAAGGGGCTCTCCTCACCGCTCAGAAGAGTGTTCTTTTTATGTTCTATTTTGGGGTAATGTAAAAAACATATATTACAATACTAAAGTAGGGGAATTGCAAATACATACAAAAAATAGGGAAAAAGAATAGGGGGGAATAAAAAATGAAAAATTGCAAATTGCGATAAATGCTGTGGAAAACTCTGCGTAACGACTAAGTTATTGTAATGGACGCTACAGTATGACTTGTTGTATGTCGACGTGGCTGAGCAAATGGTGTTAGGCGTCAACTAAATATAGATGTGCACGGGTTATGACACACGTAGTACGCAGAACTCCCCTAGAACATCGCGTTATCAAGGTAAATGACTCAATAGCACTCTAAATAAAGGTATGCTGATTCATCTATTATTTATAATGTGTATGTCGTAAAACAAACATTGTGCGACGTAAGATCTATACCTACAATATGATACTTCCTTTCGCTGCGATCCACTGCTTGGCACTCTTATTTTTGTCTCTCCTACCGTACATTGTTTATATATGCCCTTGTCTATGCCGACCTGTATTTACTTTTGGCTTTTGGACAACGCCTCAATGATTTTTATGGTAGCGGCTTACTTAGTCCATTGGTCAGTCGTATGTTTACTGCGTAACATAAATGTTCTACTTATGTTCTATATTCCTCATAACCTACAAATAGCATATGAAAGGCTTATATGTGTCGCCTGCCTGATCGTTGGCCGCGGGCAAGCCTATAGAAGGCTGGAGCAAGCGCGCAGATAAGGATGAGTGCAGTAATGGGCAATATATAATCACCAATATTTGGAATGATACTACCAAACCAGTAGCTTGCAAGTACGGTGATTGACACCCATAAACCGCCGCCAATGATGTTGAAAAGTAAAAATGTACGATGGTTCATTTTGGTTGCGCCGGCGACAAGTGGTGCGCATGTACGTACAAATGGCAGGAAGCGTGCTATCACAATAGTCTTGCCACCATGCTTGGTATAAAATTTTCGGGCTTTTGCAAGATATCCATGTCGAAGTAGTACGCCATTTTGCTTGCGAAAGAGCCGTTTGCCTGCCTTTTTACCCATATAGTATCCGACCTCACTGCCAAGAACAGAGCATATCCAGGCTACGAGTAACACGCCAACAAGTGAGAGTTTCCCCTGTGCTGCAAGAAGCCCCGCAGGGATCAGTAAGGTATCTCCTGGCAAGAGAACGCCAATGAGCAATCCTGCTTCTGAAAATATTACAAGCCCAATGATAATGAGTGCACTTATAGCACTTGCATCGTTCAGAAGCTGGGCTGGGTTAATCACTACATATAGCGTACAGGTAAGCGTAAGCGGTGTCTAGGTGCTAGCGAATTGATAGCATGCCAGAGTCGCTTGGCTCTTTCTGCTTTGGCTCGCTAGGGGCTTGAGAAGGGGCGCTCTCACCTGTTTTTGCTTCCCCGTCCTTATCCGATGATGAAGAGCTTGAGCTCTTACGTTTGCGGCTGCGCGAACGCTTTCGTTTTGGTTTTTCTTCAGTGTTTGCGCCAGATCCAATTGCTTCGGTAGGAGCTTGGTGGGTGCCTTGAGCTACCTCTGTTATCTCAGTAGTCTTACTCCCCTCTTCTTTTGCTGCTTGAAGTGCCGAGTTTACTTCGTCTGGAGTGACATTGCTGATCGGCCAGGTTTTACCTTGCTCAAACATAGCCGCTTCTTTCTCTAGCCGCTCTTGTTCCCGTTGCTCAGGGCTCTTTGGTGGGGTGTAGGCAGGTCCCGGGCGCTTCACGGTGAGATTTTCTGGGGGTAGAATACGCTCTGATATGTCTTTTTCGATATCTTCGCGACTGCGGCTATAGTATTCACGCGTCCACTGGATAATACGGCCAGTGTTATCATCTTGGGCTGGCGGAAGATTAAGAGTCTTGGCGCTAAATGCCGGCGCCTTTTCGCCATTTATAACCATATTCAGGACAAAGTTACGGTTGTGCATCTGCAAGAGGTCGTTCGGTTCGAACTGTGGCTCAAACTGCTTCGCAAGGATTGGGCTGTCGTCGGCTGACACGCGAAAGCTGATCATTGTACCGACGTTACCAAATACGGCATCGCGCACTGTTTCACTCATCTGTGAAATATACTGGTTGGCGACGGTAAGGTTAAGACCATACTTACGCGCCTCCGAGAGAATGGTAGCGAATGAATCAGTGGCGAAGTTTTGGAACTCGTCTACGTATAGGTAGAACGGTCGGCGGTCTTTGATATCAGGAATATCACTGCGGCTCATCGCGGCAAGCTGGATTTTTGTAACGAGGAAGGCGCCTAAAATGCCTGCGTTGTCCTCGCCGATGAGACCCTTAGAAAGGTTAACGACAAGAATTTTACCTTCATCCATAATTTGACGTATATTGAATGTGCTCTTTGGCTGACCGATGATATTACGAATCACAGGGTTGGCGGTAAATGCACCCACCTTGTTGAGTACTGGCGCAATCGCTTCTGCTTGGAATTTATCCGTCCAACTGGCAAACTCGACGTTCCAGAACTGGAGTACGACGGTATCGGTGCAGTAGCTGAGGGTGTCTTTACGGAACTTTTTATCGGTAAGCATGCGAGTGATGTCGAGCATGGTCGTCTCTGGGCGATCGAGGAGCGCCAAAATGGTATAGCGCAAAATGTATTCAAGACGTGGCCCCCACGATTCGCCAAACATACGCTTAAGCACGCCGATGACCTCTGAGCTCACATTAGTTTTTTGTGCTGGGTTTGTGACTTCAAGTGGGTTGAATCCTAAGGGGAACTGGGTATCGGCTGGATTAAAGTAGACGACATCCTGGAGGCGTGAGCCGGGGATGAACCGCATGTTATTGATCGCGAAGTCGCCGTGTGGATCGATGATTGCGTAGCCCTGGCCATGGAAAATGTCGCTCAGTGCGAAAAGTTCTAGCAAGCCCGATTTACCGGCACCAGTTTGCCCGATGATGTATACGTGACGCGAGCGGTCGTAGCGAAGCATACCGAACTGGTGGTTTACGCCGCGGAAGTTGGTCATACCAAAGGCTGAAATATTTTCGTCGTGCGCCGGATCGCCGGTGAGAACTGGCAACTTCGCAGGTGGCTCGGCCGTCTTAGTGCTCGCCCATACAATATTCGGTGTCTCCACATTAGTGTGTGGCAGGTGAAAGACACTGGCGACCTCTTCGATATTCATCAGGTAGCCACGATCGGCAAAAAGACGCATGCGGTATTTTTGCAGCGCCTCTTTTGCGAAACTATCATTGGCACTCTTGAAGCCGTTGAGGTTGGTACTATTGAACTGCTTGAACGTACCGACAATCCCCTGCATGCGAAGCTTTGCATCAGATACGTTTTCGCCCAGATATGCGATGCGAATCTTTACTTGGTAACCAAGTTTTGTCGCCTTCTTTTCTGCTTCAGCGATACGGGTTTTATTACGTTCAGAAACCTCAGCGGTAGCACCACCTTTCCCCTGTTCTGGTGGTGCCCATAAAACTTCGAATAAGCCGGCGAAATATTTCGCTGCCCCACCACCGTTCCCGCCGAATAAATTAAACCCGCCAGATTTTACTGAGCGTGTCCAGGCGTCGGCGGCCTTGTGCCAATCGTCCTGTACTGGGCGAACAAGCATCTGAATCCAGATCTCTTCATCGGTGTTTTCAAGCTTCGCAAGCGTACCAGTAATACCGGCAAGCGGGTCAACCTCGAAACTCTGAAACGTTTTAATTGGTAAAAATTCTTTGTCTGAAAGCGTAATTTCGGTCGTATATGTGACGCTGTGATGGCGCTCATGAGAGGTGTAGTCTTCTTCAGCCGAGTGGATTTGCACCTGTGGGTACTGCGCATAAATCTGACCTTCGACAAAATTTTGCAGCGACTTCGGGGTCCAGACGTAAAATTGAATACGCCCACCAACCGAGGCTATTTCAAAGCTTAGATGCTCCTGGTAGCCATTATTAGCTTTGAGCTCTTTTGCGTCACGCAAGATACCATGAAGACTGGCGAACATTTGCTCTGCGGCAAGCTCGGATTTATCGTTTGCTTTTGGAATTTCTAGCGTCAGTAAGACGGTTTCAATGTCCTTTACGATATCAACTCGCTGGTAGTTTCGCCAGGTCATGTATGCCAGAATAAGCACGATTGGGAGCCAAATGTACCATTGCAGCAGGATGTTGATAAATGTGAGGATGAATGACATAATAATCTTTAAGTTAGTATATCATACCTCTGTTAATTTTGCAAGCTTAGCCGGCATCTGCTAGCGCGAAAAAGCATCTATTTTTCCACAAAAAAGAGGGCCCTGGAATTATCTCCTCAGCCCTGCGTTTTGACCGATTTTATTTATTTCTTAGCTGCTTCGTCGGCGAGGGTGTATGTTGCTTTGGCGACGCGCTTAAATTCCGACTTTGACTGGAGGTTAAGAAGAATCGTCGTCTCTTTTACTTGGCGACTTTTGAGGACGCGCTTTACGATTTCATCACGATGAAGCGGCTCCCCTGCTTTCTTGAGCACCTTAGTGATGATGTCGCTCACAGTGCCCTTAGTGTAGCCCCAGCTATCAAGTGCGTAGATGCCGCGACCAATGAGTACGAAGCGCTTGTCTTTAATGAGTTCGTTGTGAATTGCTTGAGTGGTGACATCTTTGCGTTTGAAGTCGCTATCTTTGATTTTCTTGGCGATGTCGCTAAAGTGCATTGGTTTCTCATTGTCAGCGAGAATGACGTAGATTTTGTCACGGATGTTTTTAGGGTTGACGGTTGGCCACTTTACGAGGCCCCAAACATCTTTTAGGCTCGCAAGGCTCTTTGCGAGGCTCGCAAGTGCGCGTACCTGTGAAGGACTTTCATAATTAAGAAGACCATGGAGGGTTTCAATGTCGATTGGTTCACCATGCTTTTTAACCGTTTTAACGATTTCGTCAACGCAGCTACGGATTTTCTTCTCGTCGCCGTTTTCAATAATACCAATGCCTTGGTAATAATTGTCGTTTTCGTTCACAACAACAAGGCGTGGTGAAAGCTCTGCAACAAATGAAACGCGCGCTTTTGTTTCGTTGCTTGGGTTTTTACCAGTGATGCGCGTGGCGATATCTTGGACGCGAGCGACGCGACCGTTTTCAGAGAGGTCACGTACAATCATACGCTCAATGTCGTGAACTGCCGGAATTTTGCCTTCATCGGCAGCGATCTTGAGACGAATAAGAATAGCTTTTTCAAGTTGGCGGACGCGCTCACGGGTAATGCCAAGAAGTTCACCGATTTGTTCAAGAGTTTCCTTACGATCGAAAAGGCCGAAACGACGGGTGATAATCTCACGCTCACGCTCCTGGTCAATTGACGTCAGAATATCTTGGACTGCGGTCTTAAGGCTTGCTGCTGTATCTGTCGTGGCCGACTCGCTCATGGCTATAGAACTCTCCGTCCCCTGCCACACCACCGGGGAAGTATTATGATGGTTTAATATTCAAATCTAGGTATGATTATAATACAAAACTTATTAGTTGTCAAACCCCAAATCTTTCTAAAACTATTGTACCACAATATCGACGCTTATGGTAAATACTTTTTTTAGGCTTTTTTTCATATCGAAGTATGGTGAGGCTAACCATACTCCCCTAGCCTGTCAAATGTCACCTCTGTTATTCGTTATCTTAACGAACTAATGAAGGATCAAATATTACATCATAAAATGCTGTATAACGAAAAAGCCCCCGCACTCCCAGCCGATATACGGCCAGGAGGCGGGGCTGGCAGGCTCGAACACTCCGAAGAGTGAACAGCCTACATGGTGTGGCGCGCGGACGCGGCGCTGGGTCGCGTGCGGCGCGGGTTGGCGGTGGCGTAGATGAGGTTCATCGAGCCGAGGCCCAGCAGCCCGCCCAGCATGATGCCGGCGCCGATCGCGCCGTAGCCGGCGGCCATCACCATCGCACCTGCGAAGATGACGCCGATGATCTCGGCGGCCATCACCGGAGCGGTCTTGAACTGCATCCGGTCGCGGATGCCGTCGTAGACGGCCTGCGCGACGAACATCACGTACAGGGCGAAAATGGCCGAGACGAACAGCTGCACTCCCACGTGGATCACCTTCCGGGGACTCTAGAGCGAAGCGGACTGTACTGCACTACCAACGGACAACTATACTCCTTTATTTTTACTATAGCAACTACTTTTTTAAAGAAAATGTCCAGAAATCTAATATATTTAAAATCCCTTGGTACTATCCAAGGGATTTAGGGGTGCACTTTGCTGTTTTAGCAAATAGGAGGGTTTATTATTTTCGTCCGCGTGTGCGTGGTTTACGAACAGGTGTATCAGCAATGATTTTCTTTGCTTCTTCTTCGGTAATTGTCTTCGGGTCCGTGTCTTTAGGGATCTTAGCGTTCTTTTTGCCGTCGGTAATATATGGGCCAAACCGGCCGTTAAGGATCTTTACTTCCCCGTAATCAGCGATTGTTTTCTCACGTTCCGCTTGCAGTTTTGCAGCATAGAGTTCGCGAGCTTTCGTTTCGGTGACATCTCGAGGATCGTCGTCTTTAAGGCTGACGTAGAGTTTGCCAACCTGGATGTATGGGCCAAACCGGCCAACGTTAGCTTTAATCTCTTGACCATCTTCTGTCGTACCGACAACGCGTGGCAGTTTGAAGGCTTCGAGTGCTTGTTCGAGTGTAACGGTTTCGACGCGTGCGCCTCGTGGCATTGGGGCGAATTGTGGCTTATCTTCGCCTTCTGTCGCACCAAGCTGAAGCATTGGGCCAAAGCGGCCAAATCGTGCGAGGATTGGCTTGCCGGTTTTAGGGTCGATGCCAACTTCCCGGTTAGCGCCAACAGTACTACGGTCGATTCCGCCTGATTCTTCGATGAGTTTATGGAACGGCGTGTAGAAGTTATCGAGCATTGCGTTGCGCGGGCGGGTCGCTTCGGCAATTTGGTCAAACTCTTCTTCAACATTTGCGGTAAATTTGTAGTCGACGACCTGTTTAAAGTGGTCGCTCAAGAAGTCGGCGATCAATTCACCTGCTGGTGTTGGCACGAGCTTGCCTTTGGTAGAACCAGTTTTTTCTTCTACAACTTCGCGTTTTACGCCACTCTTTTCTAGCTGTAATACGATAATATCTCGAGGCTCACCTTCACCTTCGCCGCGTTCAACATAGCCACGCGTCTGGACGGTGTCGATAATCGTTGCGTACGTGCTTGGACGGCCAATACCAAGTTCTTCGAGTTTCTTGACGAGACTACCTTCCGTGTAGCGAGCTGGTGGTTTTGCGAAGGTTTGGCGCGCGGTGATGTCGTTTGGTGTAACTTTGTCGCGTGCGGCGAGTGCTGGGAGTGTTTCGTCTTTGCTCGCGCCGTATACGCGGAGGAATCCATCAAAGGTAATCACCTGGCCTTTTGCAGTAAAGACCTCTTTGCCAGTTGAAATAGTTATAGTAACGGTAGTGTTTTCAAGTTTTGCTGGCGCCATTTGGCTTGCAAGTGTGCGGCGACGGATGAGGTCATAGAGCTTTTGGTCGTATTCGCTACTACTTGCCTTCTCGACCGCCATATCGGTTGGACGAATCGCTTCGTGGGCTTCCTGTGCCCCGGCAGATTTAGTTTTGAACGTACGAACTGCGCTATATTCTGGGCCGAATGTTTTTGTAATGTAATCGGTTGCTGCAGCAATGGCTTGGCCTGATAGGTTTACACTATCGGTACGCATATACGTGATTTTACCAGCCTGGTAGAGTTTTTGAGCGGCTGCCATCGTCGCCTTTGAGCCAAACCCGAGCTTGCTGTTGGCTTCTTGCTGCAAGGTGCTCGTTGTGAACGGAGCACCGGGGTTACGGGTGCCTGGGCTTTTGGTGATGTCACTTACCGTGAAATTTGCATCTTTTAGACTTTCGAGGAATGCGGTAGCTGTTTCTTCAGTGTCGAATCGTTTACCGAGTTCAGCCTTAAATTCCTGGCCGTCATGCGTAAATACTGCAGTGACGCGAAATTGACTGTTACCTTCAAAGGCACGGATCTCACGTTCACGCTCGACGAGTAGGCGCACTGCTGGACTTTGTACGCGGCCGGCAGATTTACCACCGGGTACCTTTTGCCAAACAACGGGACTAAGCTCGAACCCTACGATGCGGTCCAAGATTTGGCGAGCTTGCTGAGCTTCGACGAGTTTCATATCAATCGTACGTGGATTCGCTACGGCGTGTGTGATGGCGTCTTTAGTGATCTCGTGAAAGACGATTCGTTTCGTGGTTAGCGGATCGAGGCTGAGTACTTCGCAAAGGTGCCATGCAATAGCTTCCCCTTCGCGGTCTTCATCGGTTGCGAGCCAGACGTTTTCTTTGCCAACGGCTTTCACCTGCTTTTTTAGTTCAGTAATGATCTTTTTCTTTTCATTGTCGACTTCATAGGTTGTTTTGAAGCCGTTCTTTACATCAATTGGTGGTGTACCATCCTTGGTTTTTTTCGCGATTGAGCGGATGTGGCCGACGGAACTGAGTACGGTAAAATCACTCCCGAGGTATTTCTCGATAGTTTTTGCTTTTGCTGGGGACTCAACGATTACTAGGTTTTTACTCATAAGCTCTATTCACTATATAGTTATTAGCATACATTGCCAAATTACAGTGGCTTATAGTAACGTGCCTATACGTAAAAAGCAAGTGCTACACGAAAAGTGCCCCGGGCGGCACCCCCTGATGGGGACACTTTCCGGGGCATGGTGCCCGTGAGGAGGTCAGCAGCCAGTGAAGGCGCTCTGCATGGAGACGTACTCCTCGCTCTTGTTCTGGTGGAGCAGGTCGGGCTCGTCGGCCCAGATGAAGTTCCCCTGGTTGTCCGTGGGGATCAGCTGGACCGAGCACGTCGCGTCGCCGGTGGTGCCGACGTTCATGCAGAACGGGCGGAACGACTTCAGCGTGTTGCCGCTCTTGTCGAGCAGCTTGACGACGGCCTCGTCGCACTTGACCGAGTTGCCGATCACCTTGTAGCCGGCAACCTTGGCGCGCGCGATGGCGCACTTGTAGGTGGCGGTGCTGGGGTTGTCGGGCATGTCGGCGTACTGCTGCGCGCCCTTGCCGTCGTCCTGGAGGGACGGACGGTTGGTGGCGTGCGGCGGGGCCGAGTCGCACTTGGCGTTGACGTCGGCGAGCGGCGGGATGCCGTTCGGGTCGGTGATCGACGCCAGGGCGTCGGCGGGCGGCGTGTTGTTCACGTTCTTCGGCGCCGGGTACTTCGAGCTGCCGATGCGCGGGTCGCTCTGGGTTCCCTCGGCGCTGTGCGTCTGCGGGAGCGCGTGGAAGTACATCAGGCCAAGCGCGAGGACGATGACGGCTGCGGCTGCGATGAGCCACTTGTAAGGCTTCACGACGAAGCTCCTTAACGGGTCTATGGGATGGTGCGTCCGGCCGGATGCCGAGTTGTAAAAAATATTATATCAATAATGCTTATATTTGTCAATATCTACTAGAGAAGCGTCCACTGATTTGCGCCGAGTCCACGGATAACCCCCTGCACTTCGAGCATTGTCAGGCTCGTATTGAATTCGGTCGATGAGAGCCCAGTTGCTCGTTGGATTTCCTCACCGTCACGCATGCCAGATTGAAGTTGTTCAATAATTGCGACTTCTGAAAGATTGCTACCGAGTGCAAGGCCCGTTTGCTGCTGCAATAACTGTGGAGCAATACGCTCAATAATGTCACTAACATCCGTTACGACATGGGCGCCTTGTTTAATGAGTGCATTACACCCGGCACTCATCGGGCTGGTAATATTACCAGGTACGACGAAGATTTCTTTACCCTGAGCAAGTGCGTGCGCAGCGGTATTCAACGTGCCACTGCGTGCGGCTGCTTCGGTAATAATAATTGCGTCAGCAAGCCCTGAAACAATGCGGTTGCGTTCGAGGAAGTTGCTTTGGTAGGCATTTGTGGCAGTTGCTTCGTATTCGCTTAGCAGCGCGCCGCCTGTCGCGATGATACGCTCGGCAAGCTCGCGATGGCTCGATGGATAGATGCGCGGTAAGCCCGAAGGTAGTACGGCGAGTGTAATGCCGCCTGCGTCGCAGGCTGCAGTGTGGGCGATGCCATCCACACCAAGGGCGAGTCCACTGACGATGACGATCCCCTTCTTTGCTAATTCTGTCGCTAACTTATAGGTAATCTCCTTGCCGTAGCTAGTGGGCTTACGTGTTCCAACAATGGCTACAGTAGGCACGCGCATGGCTGGCAAGTTACCACTGTAAAATACTTTTCTAGGTGGCTTGTCAATTTGCGTTAACACCTGTAGGAACTTATGTTTATCTGGTGGAGTACTATTGATATTCATAGGGTTTTATTGCGATAAGTGTTGACATAAATCAAAAGGTATGATAATATGAGATACGATTGATGACCGAGAGGCACATCAAGTACCTTATACCCCTATTCTAACAGGATTTCCGTAACAGGAAATTCTACTTATGTTAGGTTGCGCACTACGGTGTGATGCAGTATTCTACCCTCCACTACATCACCGTCAGAAAAGCTTTAGTGCGTATACTAACCCCTTTATCCGGCGGACCTCCATATGTTGTGAGGTGGGTCACGCTATGCCCAATCAGGGTGGGATGAAGGGCCAAACGGCGCCAGGTGATGCCCACCCTTACCTGGCGCTTTTTGGTAGGAAAAAATTTTAGGGTCGTACCCCTCCGTTTGTTTTTGGAGTAAATCCAAGAAACAAACTCCTTGCCCAAAAGCTGATGGTGTAATCTGTAGACTGCAAAATATAATTCCATAGTACAATAGAGATAATGCTTCCAATTCTTCTTTCTATTACAACATTTTTTTCAACTCTTGCAGGCGGTTTGACGGCACTGCGTTTTCGTGACAAACTACATCGCTTTTTAGGCTACACTGCTGGTGTGCTTTTGGGAGTTGTTGCCTTTGATTTACTTCCTGAAATCATCAACCTTATTCAACAAACTAAGGTGGAGACTATTTGGCCAATGCTCGCACTCGTGGCGGGTTTTATGGCGTTTCATATCGTCGAGAAGTCTATCTTGATCCACAAGTCACAGGAACATGAATATGAGGTGCATAAGCATCCACAGGTCGGGTTTGTTTCGGCACTTGCGCTTGCGGGCCATAGTTTTCTTGACGGTGTAGCAATTGGACTCGGGTTTCAAGCTGGTGGTGCGATTGGTGCGGCGGTAGCGATCGCCGTCATTGCGCACGACTTTAGCGACGGACTCAATACGGTTAATCTGATGCTCGTGAATAATAACGGGACAAAGAATTCCCGGATTATGTTGGTTGTCGATGCACTGGCTCCAGTACTAGGCGCACTTTCGACACTATTTTTCCATTTGCCAGATAACCTGCTTGTTATTTATCTTGGATTTTTTGCGGGCTTCTTGCTTTATATTTCTACGAGTGAGATTTTGCCTGAAGCGCATTCTAAACATTCGTCATATGCGACAATTCTACTTACCCTGGCTGGACTTGTGACGATGTTTCTCGTGACGCGCGTTATGTAGTGTTATTGATTTACATAAGCTTTTATGTCATGATGTAATGACGTATTGCTCGACAACCTCGGGCATACTGCCCCTAGTGGAAGTTGGTGCTGTGATGTCTCAGGGTGGACCCTCGTACCGTGAGGGACGACTGAAGAAGTGGACGCGGCGGAATTTCGCATCCAAGGATTCGCGTATGGGAAGGTCACTGGAGGACTCGACGCGTGAGCGTCGAGTGGTGGGCGCCTGCTGTGTGATGGCTGTCGCATCTCTCGTGGTTCTGGTCGGCTTGTCAGAGGCTGGCTGCTCGCGCTTGGTGCAGCTGCTGCCGCTGGCGTCGCTGCTGCTCTGGTGCGGACTGGCCGGCCTCGTGGAGAAGGCTAGTGCCTGGCAGCGAGAGCTTTACTCCATGCTGGAGGATCGCGTGTGTCGCGACTGATCAGCTGACGCGCTGCTCCATCGCCACGCTACAAGGGGTAGCCCTCGCCGTTACGGCGAGGGCTATTCTCCTTTTTGAGGCTTATGCGTCGTAACTTCGAATGAGCCAGTAATAAAATCCTCAGCAACGCGCTGGATAATAGGCGCTTCATTGATGAGCACTTCTTGCTCTTGCTTTGTAAACTTGCCAAGTACAACGCCGACCTTATCGGCCCCGTAATGATGATCCACCCAAACCCCTACCCTAATTCGAGCGGTCTCGGTTCCAATATGAGCTGCGAGTGATTTGAGTCCATTGTTGCCTCCGTCACTGCCGCCTACACGAGTGCGGATTGTGCCAAGCGGTAGTGCGAGATCATCATGAATAATCAGGAAATCCTTTGGAGTGAGCTTATAAAAATCAAGCAATAGACGGGCGGCTTGCCCGGTTTCGTTATAGAACGTCGTTGGCTTAACGAGCAGTACTTTTTCACCGCGTACGGATGTTTCGGCGATATCTGCTTTGAGCTTTGGTTTGGATGCAAAAATAGCGCCCCACTCATGGGCTAACGTGTCGATGAGTAGAAAACCGACGTTATGCCGGGTTGCGGTGTATTGTGTGCCGGGATTGCCTTGGGCGAAGATAAGTTTCATGGCTTCTTTTAGTATACCGTATATCGGTATCGATCCTTGCAAGGTAGGCTATATTGACATACCTATGCTTTTAGTATATTATATAGAATATTGTGTCGTCCCCCCGACGGTGCATCGACCGAGTGGAGTTAACGTGAAGATCTCGAGCAAGGGCCTCGCCCTGGCTGGTGTGGTTGTCATCGCTGTTGCGGCTTTCGTTGCCGTGACGGCGATCAGCATGCTCCTCAACAGTGAGCACGTGAATGCGCTCTGCGGCACGGTGATGCCGGACGGCGGTGTCGTGTTCATGTCCAGCGGCCTGCTGGTGGCTGGTATGCTGATGTTCGCCGGCATTGGCTTGCTCGTCATGGCTTGGCGATCGCGTCAACGCAAAGCATCCACGGAAGCCGGCACGGCCGCCTGAGCCGTCTGTGATCCTCGCCGTCCGGCCGCTACGTTCAGTAGTGGCCGGACGGCAGAGCGAACGCAGCGGCTCTTTTAATTTGTCTCGTCGTTTTTCGCTTCGTATCGAGCTTCGCGCTTTTCAGCTTCTTTGCGTTGTTTGTACGCCTTTGTGACTGGCTCGAGGCCTTTGGCAATACGCTCTTTATTGCTCTTGATCTGCTTTTCGTCGCGGTAGCTAAATTTGATTGGCGTACCAGAATAATTGTAGGTTTCACGAACGAGACGCTCGATATAGCGTTTGTAGCTCCAGTGGACGAACTTGAGATTTGAACCGTAGATCACAAACCAAGGCGGTGTCGTGTCGGTTTGTACCATATAACGAAGTTTCGGATGGGTGTTTTTAAGTCCTGCTGGTGGATGTTTGAGGACAGCCTTTTGCAAAAGGTCATTGAGAATGCGTGTCTTTGTTTCTTGTTCGCGACGAGTGCGGATATCAAGCGCGAGGTCAAAAAGTTTCGTAACGTTTTGACCAGTGACGCTACTGGTAAAGATAAGCGGTGCCCACGGGACAAAGTCAAAATTGTGCGCAATCTTTGGCGCAAGTGCGTCGCGGGTAAAAGCGTCTTTATCCATCACGCTATCCCACTTGCTAACAACGAGTACGAGTCCCTTACCTGCTTCGCTGATGATACCGGCAAGTTTTTGGTCGAGGGCAACATTGAGCTCATTGACGTCCATTAGCAAGAAACAAATGTCGGCTTCTTCGATTGCGTTAAGCGTACGAAGTACTGAGAATTTCTCGATACCTACTTCTTGCTTGCCTTGGCGACGGATACCGGCGGTATCGATGAGCTCAATTGTTTGCTGGTGGTAGCTAATTCGCACGCGGTTAAGATCGCGGGTGGTCCCGGCGATATTGGCAACGAGTGCCTGCTGCTTGCCGGCGAGCGTGTTAAACAAATGGCTCTTCCCTACATTCGGGCGGCCAATGAGCGCGACGCGTAATACATCATCTGCCATGGTTTCGTGGGCTTCTGGAATGATCTCAGCGATGCGATCGAGTACGTCGCTAATACCTGAGTTGTGCTCAGCGCTCGTGCGAATGATATCTTTAATGCCAAGACGGCGGAATTCGTCGTTATGGATGGCATCTTTGAGATCGGCTTTGTTGGTGATTAAGATAACAGGTTTCTTGCTCTTGAGGGCTTTTTTGGCAACGATGCGATCTTCATCGCCTGGGTATTCGGTGCTGTCGACAACAACCAAAATTACATCGGCGGCATCGGCTGCTTCTTGGATCTGCTCCTGAATGCCCGCTTCGAATTCATCATTAGGGTCTTTAAGGCCGGCGGTGTCGACAAGCCAGAACTCGCCAGTTTGGCCATCTTCGCCTGCGTTACGACGGCTGTAGCTTACTTTGCCGAGAACATTGTCGCGGGTGGTACCGGCTTCACGAGCAACAATTGCCTGCTGTGAGCGGACCATACGATTAAAAAGCGAACTTTTGCCCGCGTTAGCACGACCGATGATTGCAACTGTTGGTAATTTTGAAGCCATATTAGAGGTAATTATAACAGAAATGAAAAAAGCTTGCGAGCGCAAGCGGTTTAGATACTTCATGGGCTGTCCCCGGCCGCACTCCGCAGGTGCGGGTGTGGCCGGGGTGCCTTTCAGCGTGGTGCGATTCACTGAGTCTGCAGGTAGTGGCTGAAGCGGGCGGCCAGCGACTCTCTTGCAGCCGCCTCAACCTCCCTCGTGGTGCGTTGCCTTACCTCAGTGATGAAGTTGGCGATGGCGGAGGCGTAGAGGATGACAGTCACCTCCTTCCGCTCGGCGCGGAGGAAGAGTCTCACCTCGTCGCGCATGAGGTCGAATGTGACGGTGGCGCACTGCTCCCCGACGGGTACGCTGTGCGTGACGGCGGTGTTGAAGAACAACGCCGCCCCCATAGTCCATACGACCGGCTTGGGGCCTCCGGTGTAGAACCCGATGCTGACAGCATGCGGGTTCTCGATGTCGTAGTAGAGGTCGACCGGGAACTCGGCCGAGTCCTGGCTACAGTTTCGAATTTTACCAACGGTACGTGTGATGATGTCCCGCATTGCTGGTGCTCCTTGATCGCGGGCGGCTGATAAGGCTGTTTATATATTACACCATTTATACATTTTTGTCAATACTGTAACAGGGGTAGTGGGCAAAAATAAATAAGATATATCACCTAGCGCATATCAACGGACATGAGCTCACCTGGCTTCATATCACCAATCGAATAATTGCCGAATTGTACACGGTGGAGTTCTTTGACAGTGTAGCCAAGTGCGGCAAAGGTACGGCGAATTTGGCGATTGCGACCTTCAGTCATTGTTACTTGCCATTCGTCGCGTCGGTCGTCGTCGAGCCGTGTAAGCGTAAGCTGGCTTCGGCCATCCTCTAGGTTTATGCCGAAATCACTAATCATTTGTTGATGAAGTGGCTCTAGGTCGTGGTCGATACGCACGTGATAGACTTTTGTTTTGGCAAACTTAGGATGTGTCATTTTAAACGCGAAGTCACCATCGTTTGTAAGTAATAAAAGTCCTGAACTATTACGGTCGAGGCGCCCTACGGGCTTGAGCGCATGGTATTCGTGCGGAATGATGCTGTAGATTGTTGGACTTTCCCCTTGCGGGCGGCGTGAACACACGTAGCCTACGGGCTTATTGAACGCAAGGTATACGTAGGCGGCCTTTTTAGCGGCGATTGATTTACCTGCGACGACAATAGTATCCGATTCGCTCGCACGCCCACCAAGCTCGGCTACTTTGCCATTCACTGTCACCATGCCGGTTTCAATTAAAATATCTGCTTCGCGCCTTGAGACGCCAAGCTGTAGCGCGAGTAATTTGTTGAGTCGCGTTGTGTCGCTATCCATAATACTGGCTATTATAGCCCAGTATTGGGTGCTGGTGGAACAGGTGGTAATGGAGGTGCCGCTGGCGCAGGTGCGCTTGGACGTGGAGTTTCCTCGAAGCTAAGTCCTGTTGAAGGGGCCGCCGGAGCTGGTGCAGGAGGAGCGACTGGTGCACTTTGGGCGGGCGCAGGGATGGGTGTACTTGGCGCAACAGGTGCAGGCATTGCTGGCTGAGCATTACTGAGCTCTTTGTCCATGAGATGATTGAAATCCGTTTCAGGGCCGCCGTTGGCCGAGATTGGCTGGATAACACGGCTAGCCATAGAACCAACACGTGGTGTCGAGAATGGCGCGGTTGGCTCAGGGAGTACACTTTCTGGAAGGTGTGAGACAGGCGCTGCTGGTGTAGCAACAGGAGTAGGAACCGGCGCTGGAGCTACTGGTGTGCTTGGCATGACAGGTGCTGGCGCAGGAGCAGTGATCGGTGCTGTAGGCATAGGGGTTGGTGCTGGTGTTGGCGCAGGCGTTACCACTGGAGCTGGTGCGGTAGGTCGTGGTGGCACGCTTGAGTCGCGCACAGCGCCAGGGCCTGGCGCGACGGCTGGCATAGTTGGTACTGCTGCTGGTGCTGGCGTGCTTGGGCGCGGTGACATAAGCGGCGCTTGACCGCCTGGAATAAGAGAATCGCCAAGAACCTCGTGAACAGTACGTACGACATCTTCGATACCAACCTGAGACTTAACTAAGTAGCGGTCTGCACCAAGGGCGACGCCGCGTTGACGTTGTTCTTCGCTTGAGAGCGCGGTCATCATAATTACTTTGATGTCTTTAGTTTCAGTGGTGCTGCGAAGGATATCAAGCATATCAAAACCACTGATTTTCGGCATCATAACGTCGCTTACGATTAGGTTTGGGCGATCCTTAATCGCCATTGCGAGCGCTTCCTCGCCATCGCCAGCGGAGACGATATCATAGCCTTCCGCGAGGAGGCGAACGCCATAAATCTCACGTAAACTCTTGTCGTCCTCTACTAGCAAAATTTTGGTCATCGTAACTCCTATTGTAGATGCTTGTGGTTAAAAATGCTATACCTCTAGTGCTTATTTATTGCCGAGGTGGCACGGTGATGCCGGCGCCGCGGCGAGTTAAGTACTGGGAAGGGTTTGATTCAATCGCGGATAGTGGCGTGTTGACGGTCGAAACGACGGGGTGTCTCGTTGGCGGCTCCATCTCTTGCATTGGTGCTGGCTGTGAAAGTGGAGCTGGCTCGTATGCTGGCGTTGGGGTTATAGCACTTTGCGTAACCGACGGTTCTGATGAGACAATGTAACTTTGCGGCGCAGCGTACTGAGGCAACGTTGGCTCTGGAACTGGTTGAGGAATGATTGTGGGCATTGGTTGTGCTGGTCGCGCAGTTGGATTCGTGACGATGTCGATTGGAGCGGCTGGCCTGATTGGTGCGTCGGGCGCATTTGCCGCCTCGAACTCTTCGTGTTTGACCTCGGCGTCGTGAATAACTTCTTGTTGCTCAAGTTCGGCTTCGCGCTCTGCTTCGATGCTTGCCTGTTCGATAAGGCGCTGCGCTTCATCGTGATCAATACGAGGAATCTCTACGAAGAACGTACTCCCTCGCTTGTACTCGCTTTCTACCCAGAGGCGGCCACCAATGGTTTCGGTAAGGCGACGACAGAGGTAGAGCCCAAGTCCAGTACCACCGATCTCGCGCGTATCGCTATTATCGACGCGGTAGAACTTTTGGAATAGGTGTGCTTGGTCCTCGCGTGGGATGCCGATACCAGTGTCGGCGACGCTAATCGTAATGTGGCCATCGTCCCCTGTTACATCAATAACAACATCACCCTTAAGGGTATATTTGATGGCGTTTTCTACGAGGTTTTGTACTACTTCGCGTAGGTGATCGTTGTCGACATTCGCGTAAAATACTGGGTTGAGTTTGTGTACTGCTTCGTGGTCGTTTTCGTCGTCATCGGGCATCGGCTTGTAAATAACGTGAAGGCCCTTTTCGACACCCTTTGGCGTGAGGCCTTGGACGATATCGTGAATAAATGGCACGACGTCTACTACCTTTGGATCGTTCTTTAGGCGTGAATCATCGGCCTTACTGACATCAAGAAGGTCGGCGAATAGTCGGCCAAGGTGCTGCGCAGATTCATGGGCTTTCGTGATGAAATCGCGTGCTTTTTCGTCGATGTTAGCTGTTGCAGGATTAAGCGCGAGACCGAGGTAGCCCTCGATACTGGCAACCGGCGTGCGCATCTCGTGGCTCGCGGTACTGATAAATTCGGCGCGCTGACGTTCGTCGGATTTTTCGACGGTAACATCGCGGAATACAACAATCACACCTTTGCCGAGCTGGCCCACTGGACTTACCGAGATCGATGCAAGAAATGATTTGCCTGATTGGGTTTGTAGACTAAAGTTATCACTACTAATAGGCTTATTGGTGTTGAGCGCCTGAGCAACCGGGTCATTTGCACTATCGACCTCTTGGTTTTTGGTGTTGAGAATTTTGAGGATCGATTTATAGCTAAGGTTGAGCGAATCAGACTTTTTCCAGCCAAGAAGTTGTTCAGCTGCCGGGTTAATAAGCTGAATCACTCCTTGCCCATCGAGCGCGAGCACGCCTTCGCCAATAGCGTTAATTACTACCTCGGATTTACCTGAAACCTGGCTAAGCTCGCTGGCGAGTTCGTGATATGAGCGGTCTTCTTGTGTTTCGTCGTTGGTTGATTCGCCTTCGTGGCGGCCCCAAATAATAAAGCTGCCAATCAGCGGCGTACCGCCAAGCAGCGAGATGGCAACGATTTGGCTTGGCGTTACAGCGCCAGCGATGTATTGATTAACGACGAATACGGCAAGCGAGAGTGCGCCAATAATTACCCCGCCGATACCAAAAAAGCTGGCAAAAGCGAGTGATGCGACGAGAAGACTTAAGAATGTAGAGCTAATACCGTTTGTTGTGACTACGAGGGTCGTAATAGTAGCAAGGAGTAGTGCGTAATTGAGTATGGCTGCTTGGTTAAGCTGCTGAAGTGGCGTAATGAAGTAGGTTACACTTGCGATGACGAGTGAAATTGCACCGATAATGCCCGCAACGAGCGGTACGTGGATGGATTTGTTGAGCTCAGTAGCGCCGCCAGTAAGCCCCCATAAATAGAGCGCGACAACAACGAACGACACTAATATCACCGCCTCACTAGATCGACGGTGCCAAAAGCGCGTTGTTGTGTGTGATTTTCCCATGCCCCCTAATTTTGTCATATTACTGCTTATAGTTAGTTTACCACTTGTCACGGCAAATAAACATCCTTTATTACAACATATTTTGCTATAATAAAAATATGATACAGGGACTGAAAACGACACTACTGATGGCAGGAATGACGGGGCTCTTTATGCTTGTGGGATATCTGCTTGGCGGCCAAAGCGGTATGCTGATAGCGTTTGGGTTTGCGGCAATTTCTAACGTCGGTATGTACTGGCTGAGCGATTCAATCGTGCTAAAAATGCAGGGTGCAAAACCGCTCGGTAATCGCTACCCGCAGGTTGAGCGAATCGTGAGCGAGCTCGCCCAGCAAGAAAATATGCCAATGCCAAAGCTTTACTATGTCGATACGGATATTCCAAACGCATTTGCGACTGGCCGTTCGCCTCGCCACGCCGCTGTTGCAGTGACCGCTGGGATTATGGATATTTTAGATGATAATGAACTGCGTGCGGTGCTCGCCCACGAGCTTGGCCATGTGAAAAATCGCGATATGTTGGTATCAACCATCGCCGCAACAATGGCGGGTGCGATTAGCTATATTGCTGAATTCGCCTTTTGGTTCGGCGGTAATCGCGATAACGAAGACGGTAACCCAATCGCTGGTATTGCGGCGATGATCTTAGCGCCGATTGCTGCAATGGTAATTCAGATGGCGGTTTCGCGTTCACGTGAGTATCTTGCCGACGAACACAGCGCACACCAGTTAGGCTCGGGTAAAGAGCTTGAATCTGCCCTTATGAAGCTTGAAAGTTGGAAGCAGCAAACCCCGCCAATTGCCCCATCACCAAGCGAGCAAGCAACTTCACCGTTGATGTTTAGCAATATGTTTTCTACCGCAGGCCTCGCGAGTTTATTTAGCACTCACCCATCTACTGCTGATCGCGTGAAGCGTCTGCGCCAGATTGATCATCGGAATTAAACGCGATCTGCGGGTATACTAGACATATGACCAATGCGAAAACTACCATTGCCCGCTGGTACCGTCAAATGGACGGGATTTTTTCTGAAAGCGAAGCGTGGTCTCTGTTTAAGACTTTGGCAATTCTCGAAACGATCGGTTGGGCGTTGTTGGTTATTGGCATTATGTTCCAGGTGAATCATTGGCCGTTTGCTGATTGGGCGATTGCTATTGGCGGGTCAACGCACGGCATGGTCGTGATTGCGTATATGTTGGTGGTGTTTTTTGCTCACCGAAGTATGGGCTGGAGTGTTTCAAAATTCGTCGTTGCCGAGCTTATTAACGCGGTACCGTTTGCGGTGCTCGTGTTTGAAATCTGGGCTTCACGCGAGCGCAGGCAAGCTCAGGCTGAATTGGCGCCAGTAACGGTCGATAACGATTAGTTAGTTCCCTACTAAGCGAGCTATACTAAAACTATGAAAGACTCTACCTATCGCCTTGTTCTGATCATTGCCATTATGGCGTCCATTATCGCTTTCTTGGATGGCTCGATTGTCAACGTGGCACTTCCGGCAATTCAGCGCGGGCTCGGTGGCGGCCTGGCAACCCAACAATGGGTCGTTGATGCGTATCTTATTACGCTCGGTGCATTTATGTTAGTTGCCGGGTCGCTTTCAGATATCATCGGTCGTAAGCGCGTAATGATGATCGGCTTGATTGGATTCGGCGTAACATCCCTACTGTGTGCCGCGGCGAATACAAAAGAATTGCTGATCGTTGCGCGGTTGCTGCAAGGCGTCACGGGCGCACTGCTTGTGCCGAGTTCGCTCGCGCTTATTATGTCGAGCGTACCGAAAAGCAAGCAGAATGCAGCAATTGGTGTCTGGACATCGTGGACCGGCATTGCGCTGCTGATCGGGCCGTTTATTGGCGGCGTGCTGGTAGATTTAGGTTCGTGGCGCTATATCTTTTTGCTCAACATACCACCGATTGCGGTAACCGCATATTTGCTCGCGAGACTGCAAGATGGGCACGACACTTCAAAACGCGTGAAGATCGACTGGTATGGTGCTTTACTAGGTGCATTAAGCCTTGGGGGTATTGTGTACGCCCTTATTGAGCAGCCGCACTTTGGGTGGGCAAATCCGCTTATTTACAGCACGATGGCGATCGGGATTGTGTCATTCGGACTATTCATCTGGCGTGAGAAAGTTGCGTCTCAGCCGATGATGCCACTAGGATTGTTCCGCTCGCGCAACTTTACGGCTGGCAATATTGCAACGCTGAGTATTTACGCCGGGCTTTCGCTCGTGGCGTTTCTCGTGACGATATTTGTACAGCAAGTCGGCCACTACACGGCTACTGCCGCAGGCCTCATGATGGTACCGACGTCGATTTTGATGTTCCTGCTCGCCTCGCGTTTCGGGAAATTATCTGGCGTGTATGGTTCGCGTATTTTTATGACGGTCGGCCCGTTGATCGCGGCGGCCGGGTTCGTGACGATGTTATTCGTTGATGAGTCGGCGAACTATTGGTCGCTTTTGCCGGGCATTTTGCTATTTGGTATTGGGCTTTCTGTTACCGTTGCCCCACTCACGGCGGCTATTTTGGGCGCGATCGAGAGCGAAAAATCTGGCATTGCCTCAGCGATTAACAACGTCGTTGCGCGCGTTGCTGGGCTCGTTGCAGTGGCACTGATCGGTACGGTTACTGGCTATAATCTTGGCCTCGGTGGGTTCCGCAACGGCCTTACGATCGCTATTGCCCTGTTTGTAATTGGCGGTGTCGTGTCGTTTATCGGGATTCGTAACCCTGCAAAACCAGCACCAGAGCAGCTACAAACGCCCGCTGTAGAGTGAGCCTTCAGATACGCGGTCCACAACTTCGTGGGCGCTCGTAATTACCACATAGGCGTGTGGGTCGATTTTGCGTATGGCCGCCTTGAGCTTTTGCTCATCAAACCGGGTAATTACGGCGAGCATCACGCCGTGCGGCTCCCTATCATCTGCACTACTTTCCTTAATATACGTCACGGGCTCATTTAGCTGGGCGTTAATCGCCATTCCGATCTCGCGTACACGCATACTGACAATCCAGGCGCAGCGAGCTTCGTTGAGGCCATCGACGGTTGTTTCAACGGCTTTGTGCGCGACGAAATACGCAATCAGCGAATAAAGTGCATGCTCCCAACCAAATACGAACCCTGCGAGTGTAATAACGATGCCGTTAATCACCATCATCGCTTCACTGACAGAAAACACCGTAATGCGATCAATAAACACCGCGATTGTATCGGCACCGTCCAAGATACCGCCATACCGCACCACAATACCCACTCCAACGCCGACGATTGCTCCGCCAAATACTGCGGCAAGAATCGGCACATCAGTCATTCCGTGTGGGATGTGCTGCAATGTGAGGATAGAAAGCGCGAGTATGCCAATAATCGAAAGAATGGCGAACTGCGCGCCAAAGCGCCGGTACCCGAACGTAATAAACGGAATGTTTAACAGAATCAAAAACACACCAAGTGGCAAGCCAGATACGTGCGCGGCAATAATCGAGAGCCCCGTTACCCCGCCGTCAAGCAAATGGTTCGGCAACAAAAAGAACTGCAGGCCAACTGCAGCAATAATCGCTCCGACGAGCACTAATGAAATACGTTTTGCTGTTTCAAACTGAATAGGCTTCCTCCTTAGTTATCTTTTGTGCGCATAATTGCAGTCACGATGAGCGCGAGGGCGACGCCGAGCATACTGCCAACAATGACATTGTTAAGCAAAAGGCCGAGTGCCGTGCCGGCAATAATCATGCCGATAAACATACCACCCGATGCACCGAAGATGTTTCGACGATGTTTTGCCACAATCCCTCCTCAAGTGAACTTTTAGTATATTCTAACAGATCCGGCGGTGATTACCTAGAGCGGTATGGAGTACAATGGAGGCATGAAGCAAGCTAAAAACAATGTTAGTCGCAACACGTTCCTCATATCGTATAAACTCTTCTTCGCCCTCCTTGGCTTCTCGTCGATCGTGACAGAAATGGCAGTGATAATTGAGCGCGGTAAGTTCAATGCGGTGAATTTCTTTAGTTATTTCACTATTGAAACAAACATTTTAGTAGTAGTGACGCTGTTACTTAGTGCGGTGGCGATTGCCGCTGATAAAAGCAATAAGTTTGATCTGCTACGAAGTGCGACAACGGTGTATATTTTGGTGGTGGGTATTGGATTTTCTCTGCTACTTTCGGGGCTCGATGGTGTCGAACTTACTGCCGTACCGTGGGATAATGTCGTGCTACACTATATTATCCCGGTGGCGATGTTGGCTGATTTTCTTACCGATCGCCCTCGGCGAAAACTTGCCTTTAAAAAGGCGCTTTTATGGCTACTCTTCCCTGTTATGTATGCAACCTACTCACTTGTACGTGGTGGTATGACCGGTTGGTATCCGTATCCATTCCTTAACCCAGATATTTCTGGCGCGGCATCAGTGGTAACTACGATTGTTAGTCTCTTTGCACTTGGCATAATACTTATCTGGGGTGTGGGCAAATTGAGCGGTAGTCAAAAAACTCGCTAATAATTTACAAGCTATCTACTTTTTGTCGTCGCCAACAAGAGCACGTATCACTAACGCGACTACAAACAGCGCAAGGACAAAAAGAACTATTTTCATACGCGTATTGTACCAGACGGCTGTTATTTCGACTGGTTTACCTCGTCGAACTTAGCCGCCATCGTTGGATTGCCTTTGGTGAGGCGCTTGATGGTCAGGTCTTGGGCTTTATCGTTAGCAAGGCGAAGGTTGTTTTCGCTCGAAAGCAGCGCTTTTTTGGTCTTTTCAAGCTGCTGGATTGTTTTATCGATGCCTTCAATCGCATCAGAAAACTTGCGGCTGGCGAGATCGTAATTGCGCGCGAAGCCTTCTTTAAACTTTTCCATATTGTCTTCGAAATTGGTAATATCAATATTCTGCGATCGAACTAGCGCGAGCTCTTGCTTGTAGCGCAGCGAATTCATTGCTGCATTGCGCAGCAATGTGATAATCGGGATGAAAAACTGCGGGCGAATCACATACATTTTTTCGTAATGGTGAGATTTATCGACGATGCCGCTATTGTAGAGGTCGTTATCGACCTCAAGCAAACTCACCAGTACCGCGTATTCACAGTTCTTTTCGCGGCGGTCTTTATCGAGCTCCTTTAAAAAGCTTTCATTCGTCTTTTTGGTGAGCGTGCCGTCATTTTCGTTCTTCATTTCGAACATAATACTAATAATTTCGGTGCCGTGCTCGTCGTACTCACGGTAAATATAGTCGCCTTTACTACCCGTTCGCGCGTCGTTGTCTTTGCCGAATTCTGCGCGCTGAAATGCTGTCGCACGGAGCTTTTCAAACTCAATTTCGCAGTGTTGCTCGAGCGTCTCGCCCACCATCTTGGTGCTGAGCTTCGCCTTCATATCTTTACGAAATTCGATTTCCTCATCTTTAAGCCGGATGATGTCATCTTTGGCTTTTAGATCGCCCAAAAATTTCTCTTTGAGCGAGCTTTCGAGCAGCTGTTTTTCGGTATCCTTGCTTTTGAGCTCATTCGCAAGCTGGTCGCGCTCACGCTCTATCCGGGCAACGGCTTCAGTTACGGCGAGTTGCTTTTCGGTGGTTGTGGCGGTGAGCTGGGCGCGCAGTTCGGCAATCTCGGCTTCTTTTTTAGCAATGTCTGCTTGGCTGACGTTTTTAGCTGCGGCTTCGGCAAGTTTTGCTGCCGTATCCTTTGCCTGTTCAAGCGCCTTGATTTTATCTTGCAACTCTTGCTCTTTTAGCTGGGCTTGCAGTTTCATCTCGCGCTCAAGGGTTTCGCGCTCTTTTTTAAGCGCGTCGTTAAACGCATCACGCTTAATAGAATTCACGACGCTCGTCACCGTTGAGGCGTCGATATCCGTCTCGTGAATCGATTTCAGGTCAATAATATCACCCTTCTCGCCTGCCTCTTGCAGCACGAGCGTGTGCTCATCTTGGATAGATACTTTTACTTTTTTCATTCGTTCCTTATGCGTGCAGCCGGCCTAGTTCACGGTCACCGTACCCGTCATACTTGGGTGCAATGCGCAGTGGTAGTGGTAAATGCCTGGCTTTGTAAACGTAAAGTCGTAGCTCGAGCCTGGGGCAACGTTGCCGCTATTTGGGCCGGTTTTATCGTCAGTTTCGGTAATGGTGTGAGTTGCAGAATCGTTGTTGGTCCAGGTGACTTTGGTGCCAGCCTTTACCGAAATATTCACGGGGCTAAATGCGAAATTCTGGATAGTAACGCTGTTGGTTTCGCTGGTTTTGTTCGCATCATCGTTCGATGAATTGTTGTTCATATCCATCGAGTTCATTGTGTTCGTATTGTTGTTTTGGTTCATTGCCCAATAAATACCAAGCCCACCAAGCACCACAACAACGGCAATTAATAGATAGATGTACGGTTTCTTCATAATAAAATCCCCCTTTAGCTATCCTTAGCATAAATGCTATTATAAGAAATGTGAAGAGCTACCTCAGTAAAAAGCAATTACCTGCGTTTGTATTGAGCCTCGGTTTGGCATTTGTATTTATATACGCCGGCGTTTCTTCCCTGCTACATCCGCTGGAATGGATCGGCTACCTACCACGCTTTTTGGGCGATTTTGTATCGCTCGAGCTCGCCATTAAATTGATTGCGGTGTATGAGATCATTTTGGGTGTAGTGCTGGTAAGCGGCAAATTCCGTAAAATCGCCGCCGCACTCACCGCCCTCACGCTCGCCGGCATAATATTCGCCGACCTCAGCCAGTTTGCTGTTACGTTTCGGGATGTTGGGCTGTTGTTTGCGGCAGTGGCGTTGTTTTTTATGGATGAAGAGACGGCGTGACTCAAGCCGTAAGTATCTATGGCGTACATTTTAATGCTCGCGGTGAAGTGCTGCTTGTGAAAGATGCTCATTCGCATCTATGGGGATTTCCTGGCGGCGGTGTCGAAATCAACGAAACTCATTATGATACTTTGCGCCGGGAGCTCTTCGAAGAGACAGGCCTTCGGACGACTGGCGACTTTAAATATATTACACAGCAAACAGACGCCCTCAAACAGCGATTCTTTTATAAGATTGAAACTACTAAAGGCTCATTGCTCAAAATGGGAAATACCTCAGATGTCGAAAGATGCATGTATTTTGGCGTGTCGCGCCTTCCCTTACCTGAGTTAGTACCTGGGCTAGAGAAAGTTGTTTTGATGTCTCAGTGAGCGCAAGTCTTGGTTAATAGGACCTGTTTGATTCGTGAATCCTGGATAGTCTCATTGTAAAATCCTGTGAATTCGTTATATCCCATCCGTTACTATTTTGAGTAGACGCTTAGTTGAGTCTTCGAGTTCATCCAGGGTGTATCTAATATTTAAGGTGTTTTCTGGATGATGTATACAATCGCGCACGTATGTTGCGATGGTTGATTGGTACCCTGGATGTTCAGGCTTGTCATTCCGTATCCAAGTCTTATTCTTAGTTAGACCGTCGCATGTTGCAAGATATTGATCAAAAATTGGCTCTTTCCAGTACTTATCGTCTGAGAGAGCTTTTTGCGCCTGAATATAGCCGTATAGCTCATTATGGAACTCTACTGAGGTAACGCCGAAGGCAAAGTAATTAATCTCGCCCAATGTAGGACTCGCTGCACTGAATGTTGATAATGTTTGGCTAGAATCTACTTTAGATACACCCTTGTTTTTGCTAAAGATATAAAGAGTATGATCCGTTGCCCTAAAGTTCTTTAGCAGATATGGGGAATGGGTTGTAACGAAAATTTGGTTCGTCTCCGAGATACTGTCTAATGCTTTAAGTAACTTATCTTGAGCTCTCGGATGCAGGAATGTTTCGGGTTCATCGAGCAAGAACACGAGCGGCACGGTTGACCCGACTTTTCTAGACACTTTTGCATAGACTTGTATAACTGCTAAGGCTAACGCTCGTTGCATACCTGTACCTTTTGCCGTCGCCTCGGTGGCTACGCCGTCATCTTCAAGGATGAAAGTACCGTTTTTTACAAAGCCACTCGCGTCAGGGAGTGAAAATTGAAATTTAACTGACGTGTCGCCGTATTGATCTTTAACGACATTCTCGATGTCCTTGGCGAGTGTTTTTACGCTTGCCTCTAAGCTATCTTCCCCGTCGGAAAAAGCTGTTTTGTGCGCTTTTTGAAAATCCGTCCATTTTTTCGACTTAAAGAACGCCGATGCGGTAGCGTTTAGTAACTTACCGCATACCTTTGTTGTCCCGAAGTCCATATAGTCTGAAGGCATATCGTCTGCCCATACAAACTGGGTGCTGAAAAAACTTTTAAAGGGAGAGTCAAAGCCCACAGGATTCTCATACTGCTTAGTTACTGGATTAAATATTCGTATCTTTTCGATAGTCAACTCAACTGGTTTTGTGCCCTGAACTACTTTTACGTTCTCGCTTGAACGACACACTTGTAGAAATTCGCCTTCGCCATCTGTCTGTATATACCCACTATATTTTTTGAGATTTTCGTCAGAACTTATGTGGTCAGAAAGCTCACCTCGAATAATGAGCGTCACAGCTACGTGATCCTCATCTTTTGTATCCTTCGATATAACTTCACTACGCGATTTCTTATCTGTGATGAAGCTGATAGCGTTTAGGATAGTTGTTTTGCCTGTGTTATTATTGCCAACGAAAAAGTTAATTTTCTTATTTAAAGTGAGTTTATTCCCATATCCTTGAAATGACTTAAAATTATCTAGTGTTATTTTGGATATATACACGATTTACCTTCCTGGAATGTTACTTCTTTAGACTCTTTGGCTTATGTACGTTTTGATAATCACTTAACAGCAGGCTTTGGATTGCCCCTGCAACATCTTGCTGATCGAAGCTGATGCCACAGTTTTTCTTGAGGCGGAGGCGTATTGCGCGCACGACATCCTCGGTGTAAATAGCCTTTACGAGGCTTGCTGGTGTGAGCGCATCGAAGCGTTTCCAGTAATCATCGAGCTCGCCTTTTCGTACGCTTTTCTTTGATAAATACGCTATTTCGCTCGCTGCTTGTTTGATCGTTGTTAAGTCCATGAGATCGTAGTCGAATACCTGATGGAATGAAATCGGCTTGCCGAAGAGCACTCGGTAAAGCTTAATCTGCTTGCCGTTGAATAGGAGAATCCAGTCAATTCCCTCATTCGCTGCGTAACTGAGACTTTGCCTGAGGTGACGGTCATTTAGGTCTATTTGGATTGATTTTACTTCAATGACGATGTGTTTCTTACGAGCCAGCTGAATGACGTAGTCGGCATATTCGCCACGGATGTTGTATTCGGTTTTGATATCATCAAGCTCGGCATATCCCATCGCTTCTGTGAGGAAATTATTCACCATAATGCGAGTGGCAGATTCGTCTACCTCGAGATTTTGCTTTTTTGTTAGGTATTTTTTGCGGTATTCGCGTAAACTCTTTTCGCATTGAGCTACTTGATGGGTCGTTGGCATAACAAAACGCTCCTATAGTCTTTGCCTCATTATAGCTCACCTATAATCGATAGAATTGCCTGTTAATCACTATTTAAGAATTTTTCTGTTGCGAGAAGTTGCAACTGTATGACGTAAGAAGATGTGGTAGTTCAGCTTTACTTGAAGAACAACTCTAAAGCACTCAATATTTTGCAGTAGTAAATCTCATTAAGGCCGAGGATCTAGTTTATTGCTAATCTTTTGGAGGAAGTTCAGCTTAGCCACTGTATAATAACGTGAATTTTCGGGATTTTTAAAAGATATTGCCTTGATGAGCTCATCTTCGCTAAGGCTTGAGCCTTTCGGATCAATGATAGTTTCAGGTTTATCTGCTTCAATCCATCCTTCAATATTAAAGTGCTCGCCAAAAACTTCAATTGCTTCATTGTATGTGCGATCGATACTCATGATGTAGTCTGTTTCAAAGACAACAAACCAATTTCCGTGAATTGCAATAAGATAGAAAACTTCTTCAACATCTGTACGAATAATTTCAAAGTACTCGATATTAAATCGCAAGATATTTGCGGGAACGAAGTGTTTGAGAATATTGATTGCTGAATCAAGCATAGTAAATAACATTATATCTATAAAGTGACGTGCAGACCAGTTTTGAGACATGGTCCAGGTCTTGGGGTCACCCGCCGAGGTCGATGTCCGGCTTGGACTGACCGGGACGCCGCTTGTAGATCAGCTTGCCGTCCTTGATGATGGCGTGACCGTGACCCTCGTGGTTCTCCAGGAAGCCCTCGATCTTGACGTCGGAGCCGTAGAAGAACTCCAACTTGCCGTCGCGACGCCTCTTCAGGGCGGGCAGCCCGTCGAAGGTCGCCTCCTGGTAGCTGAATGAGCCGCGTCCGTAGGCACCGCTCCCGGAGTTGTGTCCGTAGGAGGCCTTGCTGGCACCGCCACGGCGAGCCGCCTTACAGGTGTCGCAATGGCGAGGGTGACCGCCGTGATCGCAGCGCTTAAAGTTGCCGTCCCAGATACCCATAACCAGTCCATTTCCGTGGAGTCGATCCATGAAGTTGGGCGATGAGAGTCGCACACTCCTTCATCTGACAGGTGTCAGAGAGATGTGTGCCACAGAGTACGAGTGGGTGTCGTACTTACTCTCATTCGTGATTACTATGACTTAATATTTACCAATTTGCAAACGTAGGCGTTTTTATAGAGACTATGATAAGAAAGTATTTAATGGTGCTTTAACGATTTAGCTAAGAGCATTGTTTTTAACAAGCGGCACAAGTATATTCGTCTGTCTTTTGTAAGCCTGATATTTCGGATCGTTTCCCCATCGCTCATCCGCAGATTTCTCGAGGATTGGGATGCCGCTGATAAATAGCAGCAAGATAATAATAAATGCTGGGCTGACGAGGCCAATAATCCCCTGCAATAGCGGTAGACTAGCGAGCGTGTACAAATACACCCCTACCCACACGAGGATTTCGCCAAAGTAGTTTGGGTGGCGCGAATAGTGCCAGATGCCAGTGTCGATCCATTTGTTTTTGTTGGCTGGGTTATTGCTGAACACCATTTTCTGTAGGTCGGCAACGGTTTCGCATACTAATCCGACTGCCCACACTGCTACCCCGGCAATTGCTAGCCAGTCGCGTGACGGCTCGGCATTAAACGCAAATACGCTCGGGATCATCATTACCCACACGGTAAGCGCTTGCCCGAGCCAGAATTTACCAAACTTCGTGAAGCTTTCGCGCATGCCATCGAAGCGCGCGTCTTTGCCTTTTTTGATTACGCGGTAGAGCAAAAAGCCGCCAAGGCGAACTGCCCATACGAGCACTATCAATAGTAGCAGCGCGTGATACCACGTTTGGTTCGATGCAATAAACGACCACACGGCAATAGTTGCGAATGTGGCTGCGTACGAAATATCCGTGAGTTTATCTGATTTGCGCCAAAACGCAATCAAAAACATAGAAAGATTAATGCCGAGCGATACGGCGAGCGCGACGATGAGCTGACTCCCGATAGATGCGCTATCCATATCTATAGTGTAGCATTAAGATATGGCATTTAACCACTACGCGAAAATTAAGCGGATACTGCACGAGCAGCCAGATGGTTGGTATATTCGCCGTATCGACGAGCCGACTGAGGCAAAGAACTTCAAAGGTGAAACGATCGCGTATGATCACTACTACCGTATTTATTCTGCCGACGGCCAGCCCATCAAATACTGCAAATTCCAAAAGATCGATAAACTAGCGAGCGTGTTGGGGCGCGACGCCAGCGATTTGCCGGTACTTACCTAGCTTCGGCGAACTTGGTACCGTTTCGCCGCAAAATACCTCAAGATCGTCTGGCTTACGGCTGGTGACGAGGTTTTCATCTACCACCACGTCTTCATCGACCCAGTTTGCGCCGGCATTCGTGAGGTCGGTTTTAAGGCTTGGCCACGAGGTGATGGTGCGGCCCTGCACGACATCTGCCTCGATGAGTAGCCATGGCGCGTGGCAAATTGCGGCAACAGGTTTGCCGGTGACAAAGAAATTGCGCACAAACTCAACCGCAGTTTTATTCATCCGCATTTTGTCTGGATTTGCGACACCGCCCGGCAACAACAGCGCATCGTAATCTTCTACCTTTACCTCATCGACGGTTTTATCTACCGCCTGCGTGAGCATATTTTTGCCGGTAATAGTGCCGGTCTTTTCTGAAATAATATCTACATCTGCCCCGGCATTACGCACCGCTTCGAGTGGCTGCAAGAGCTCTGAATCTTCGAATCCGTCATCGGCAAGGAGTGCAACTTTCTTGCCTGTAAGATCGTGAGTTGTTTCCATAAACGCCTCCTTCTCACCAGTATTTATGGCACGGGCTTACTTATTTAGTATACCGCGCACCTGCGGGGTCTTCCATCGGCCATATGGATGGAGCATTCATAAGCTCGAAGCGGCCGAAGCCCTGTATTGCGAGTGTTTGAAAGTTAAATTTAGATTATCAAATCATTAAAAGTTCTTTCTTTCCTTAAATTTCAATCTATATGCGACGTAGAATATATTCATAAAATGGTGTGTTTTAAGGTTTTAGGAGGCTAGTTATATGGCAGAAAATAATAAAAATTGGTTTGCGCGGCACAAGATAGTGACGGCAATCCTTGTATTTGTGATCATTGTGAGTGCCGTAAATGGGATGAATGGTAATAAATCAAAATCTGACGCAAACAGCAATGACTCCACCACTAGTAAGACCGAGAAAAAGGAAGCGAAACCAGCGTCAGTATCAGATACCAAAAAACCAAGTGTGCCAGTCGAATATGCCTCGGCGCTTACTCAGGCGACTTCATATGCTAATACTATGCATATGTCGAAGCAGGGCGTATATGATCAGCTTGTTTCAGAGTATGGCGGAAAGTTTACAGCAGAAGCAGCGCAATATGCGGTTGATAACGTGAAGTCTGATTGGAATGCAAATGCACTTGCTAAGGCTAAGGATTACCAGAGTACTATGAGTTTATCTCCGGTAGCAATTCATGATCAGTTGACATCGAGCAGCGGTGAGAAATTTACCGTAGCTGAAGCAGACTATGCAGTAGCTCATCTTAACGATTAGCAACTTAATGCTCCCTCCTTGGAATTGGCTCAAACTTTAGGCAAGTCTGTAGCGGTGTATAATATAAGCATAAGCTTGGGGTAAACGCATCGAGCTAACAGATGACCCGGTGACGTGGCGATGAATAGTCTGTACGGAGGTGTATATGGCAAGAGCATCGTGGAAGGGATATTTCCGCATTGGGAACGTCGTAATGCCGGTGCGACTCTACGCCGCAACGCGTTCGATTACCCCGCACTTTATACAATTGCACGCCGAAGACCACTCGCCTGTTCAGTGCATTACGGTGTGTATGAAGGACGGCGAAGAGCTAAAAGATGGCGACATTGTGCGAGCGGCTGAATACGACGGCACCTATGTAGAGCTCAGCGAAGATGAGCTTGAGCGCCAGGCTGGGCTTGAGCGCGATATTGTCGTGCGGCAAATTACCGAATCGAGCGAAATTAACCCGATATATTACGATAGCCCCTATTATTTGGTGCCAGATAAAGGCGGCGAGCTAGTGTACTCTATTTTGCGGCGCGCCTTTGAAAAGGTAAATAAAATTGCGATTGTGACGTTGCTGTTTTATGGTCGTGAACGCATCGGCGCGGTGTCGTCGTTTGATGGCACGCTGCGGTTTCAGCTGATACGATTCCACGATGAAATATTGCCGCGTAGCGATGCGCCGTCCCCTGCCTTGCCGCAGCCATCGCCGGTGCAGATTTCTGTCGCGTCGCAATTGCTCGAGCGCTACAACCTGGCATTTCACCCGAGCGATTACCGCAATCAACAAATCGATTTGCTAAACGAGTTAGTCGAGCGCAAAGCCAAGGGCCTGCCGCTGAAAAAGCGTGAATACATCGCCGAAAGTACCACGCCTGAAAACGAAGTGATTCGTAAAATGAAACAGATGCTTAAGGGTGATCCGCAGTCGCTGCAGGACGGCGCGCTGTAAAAACAGGCGTATAATAAAAGTAGACGAATCGTTAAGCGAAAGGAGGCTCAATAGTGCCATACAAATCAATTAACGAACTCCCGGAGAGTGTGAGGAATGTATTGCCTGAGCATGCGCTCAATGTATATAAAGAGGCATTCAATAGCGCCTACGATGAGTACGCCAAGCCAAGCGAGAGGCACGGTAGCGCTGACCGTGAAGAAACGGCGCATAAGGTTGCGTGGGCGGCAGTTAAAAAAGCTGGCTATGAAAAATCCGAAGGTGGTGGCTGGTTGAAGAAATAAGCGCAAGTGTTTACAGAGGTGGAGTGTTGACTCGCCTCTTTATTTTGTGGTATAATATATTCTAGTCCGCTCAACTGGTTACGTCTCCTGAGGAGATCGCATGAACCTGAAGAAGCTGGCCGCGGCGATCGTGGCCAACGTGGTACTGATCGTCCTGGGTGTCTACTACGACATCTGGAAGCTGACGATCGGTGGCTTCGTGGAGATCGTGGACGGCGCCAAGGCCAACCCGCTGAACAAGTCGGAGGTCGCCTGGGGGCTGCTCAAGATGGTGATGTCCGGCGTCGGACTCACCGTCGCGGTCCTGCTCTGCGTCGCGGTCACCGCCGCGATCTACGGCAGGTCCATCAAGCAGGCGCTCGGCGGCGTGCTCAAGCGGCCCCGCAAGGCGCGCGTCTGACGCAGCACCCGGTGCCTCGGCGCCAAACGGCCCGTCCCCTGTGGTACATCCGCGGGGGCCGGGTCGCGTTTTTGTTTATAGCATTTTACAAATAGCTAAATTCTTGCACCTGCCCTACCTCGATATCTTTGGCGATATCTGCAGTTTGCAGGAACTTTGGCAAGATATTTTCTTTGGTCGGGTCGATAAAGCCATATTCAGCGACTTCGATCTCCCCGTGAGTGGTACTTGCTAGGTTGATCGTTTCATAATCATCCACATTAGTAATGTGGTAGAAAAACTCGAGGTATTCACGGCCGTTTTCTTCGCGGTATTGCTGCACGTATAGCAATTTGCCGATTTCTGGCGTGATGCCTGTTTCTTCAATCATCTCGCGCACTAAGCCGTCGTGTAGCGATTCACTCGGGTCGAGCCCACCGCCTGGCGTACACCAGTAGTCGGTCGTACCCTCGCCTCGTTTGAGTTTTTGCGCAAAAATTTTGCCGTTTTTGTAGATAATACCGCGTGTAGTGATGCGTCGGTCCATTGTATCTCCTATAAATTATTGATTCTAAGAGCGTCAGCGGTTTGGCCGTCCAAACATTCAGCGCATAGTGGATCCCGCGGGATCATAATATCTGTAGTATACACACATTTTTGCCGCCCCGGCAATAGGCGCGCTATACTAAGAGCAGATAACGTGGAGGGCGCATATGAGCAAGCAAGTTTTTATTAATTTCCCTGTCAGTGATCTTGAGCGATCGGTACAATTTTATGAAGCATTAGGGTTTACCAAGAACGAAATGTTTAGTGATGAGCGCGCGGCTGCCCTGCAATGGTCGGATGACATTATATTTATGTTGCTGACGCACGAATTTTACGCGCAGTTTTTAAAAGGCAAACGAGTCGCCAATACACAAGATACAAGTGGCACGTTGGTGGCGCTCAGCGTAGATAGTCGCAAAGCGGTGCAAGAGTTTGCCGAAAAAGCAAAACTCCACGGCGGCGAATGGCATATGGCTGAGCCGAACAAAGATATGGATGGAATGTTTGTGCTTGAGGTGCAAGATCCTGACGGCAACACGATCGAACCAGTGTGGATGGACATGAGTTTTAACCCACAAGCATAATACGGCATCGTGCAGCATATGGCCGCCCGAAGTTTGTTAAGATAGATATATGAAACTTTTAGGCCTACGCACCCTCATCTATCCATCAGACAATCTTGAAACCGATAAAGAATGGTGGGCTGCAGTGCTTGGCATGCAGCCATACTTCGACCAACTGTTTTATGTCGGCTTTAACGTGGGCGGCTATGAGCTGGGGCTTGACCCGAACGCAGCCATGGCAGATGGTCCGCGCACCTACTTTGGTGTTGATGATATTCACGCGGCGGTCGATCATTTTATTGCTGCGGGTTGTTTAATTCACGAGCCCGTAACTGAAGTGGGCGACGATATTGTTGTTGCGACCGTGAAAAAGCCGAATGGTCAGTTGCTCGGCCTTATTTATAACCCCCACTTTAAGGAGGCATAAGTGATGACGGAACATACCAACGGATTCATTGAGATTACGGGCGCGCGTGAAAATAACCTCAAAAATGTTAGCCTGCGCATTCCAAAGCACAAAATCACGATTTTCACTGGCGTTTCTGGGTCGGGTAAATCGTCGATTGTATTTGATACGGTTGCCGCTGAAGGTCAGCGTTTATTGAACGAAAATTTTAGTACATTTGTACGCACCTTTTTGCCGAAGGTAAAGCAGCCCGAGGCAGATAGCATCGCTAACCTCAACATGCCGATTATTGTTGATCAGCGTAAACTTGGTGGTGGCTCTACCTCGACCGTGGGCACTGCTACGGATATTGCTCCACTGATTCGTCGGCTTTTCGCGCGTATTGGTCAGCCGAATGTGCCACAGGTGTATATGTTTTCGTTTAATAATGCCGCTGGGATGTGCCCCGAGTGTAAAGGTCTTGGCAGCAATATGGGGCTTGATGTGGACGCCGCGCTTGATACTTCCCTGTCGCTTAATGAAGGCGCGATTAAATTGCCAGATTATAACGTTGATGGCTGGTACTGGAAACAAGTCGTTGCGGCAACTGGAATCGACCCAGATAAGAAGCTGAACGATTACACTAAGGCAGAAATGGACGAGTTGCTCTACGGCGAAACACGCAAAGTGAAGCTCGAAGGCGTCGGGATTAATATGACCTACGAGGGCGTGGCACGTCGTTTTGCAACGAAGTACGTTACGCGTGACCTTTCGGCGATGTCAGAGCGAACACAAAAGATAGTGAAACCATTCATGGCGATGGCACCGTGCCCGCTGTGTCACGGTGCACGGCTTAATCAAACGGCGCTCGCGAGCAAGATTAACGGCCATAACATTGCCGACTATAACGCGATGCAAATTGATGATCTTGTGGCGGAGCTTGATAAAGTCACTGATCCATCGGTGAAAAAGCTTGTCGATATGCTGCGTGGTCGATTGAATCACCTTGTTGAGATTGGGCTGAATTACCTGAGCCTCGATCGTACAACTGATTCGCTCTCGGGCGGCGAGTCGCAGCGTGTGAAGTTGGTGAAATATCTCAATGGTACGCTCAGCGACGTCATGTATATTTTTGATGAGCCAAGTGTTGGGCTGCACCCACGTGATGTGCATCGACTGAATGAACTTCTTAAAAAGCTGCGAGATAACGGTAACACCGTGATTGTTGTTGAGCACGATCCAGATGTCATTAAAGTCGCCGATCACGTGATTGATGTTGGCCCTGGGGCTGGTTCGCGCGGTGGCGAAATTATGTTTGAAGGCACCTACGAAGGGCTACTCAAGTCTGACACACTAACCGGTAAGGCATTGAGTGAGCATCTCGGCCTTAAAGATGACGTTCGTACGCCAAGCGGCGAGATTCGCATCGAGAACGCGCACGCCAACAACCTCCATAATGTTGATGTTTCCGTGCCGACGGGCGTACTTACGGTGGTGACCGGTGTGGCGGGCTCGGGTAAAAGCTCGCTCATTAACCAAACACTTGTGCGCCAGCATACGGATGCGGTGGTGATTGATCAGTCGCCTGTTGCCGCGAATAGCCGTTCTAACGTACTCACCTACACCGGTGTGATGGACGAAATCCGTAAAAGTTTTGCCAAAGAAAATAATGTCGATGCGAGCTTGTTTAGCTTTAATTCAAAAGGTGCCTGTGAAAACTGCCAAGGCACCGGTTATGTTGCTGTTGAATCAGCATTTGTTGAAGAAGCTAAAACAATTTGTGAAATCTGCGAGGGCAAGCGCTACAAAGAAGAGGTTTTGCAGTACCAATGGCACGGCAGGAATATTGTTCAAGTGCTCGATCTGACGATTGCTGATGCGGTGAGCTTCTTCGAAAACAAAGCAGTGACAAAGCAACTGCAGGCACTGTTTGATGTTGGGCTCGATTACCTCACCCTTGGCCAGCCGCTTAGTACACTTTCTGGTGGTGAATGCCAGCGCGTGAAGCTCGCAAGCGAGCTGCATAAATCTGGCAGTATGTATGTGCTTGATGAGCCAACGACGGGTCTGCATATGTCAGATATTTCACGCTTGCTCACGATCCTTAATCGTCTTGTTGATAGTGGTAATACGGTAATTGCGATTGAACATAATCTCGATGTCATTCGTCAAGCCGACTGGATTATTGATGTCGGCCCCGAGGCGGGTCAAGCTGGTGGACGCATTGTGTTTACTGGCGCGCCAAAAGATCTGCACACAGCGAAAGAGTCGATTACGAGGCAGTTTATCTAATAGTTTTAGCATTTAAAAAACGCCTAAGGCGTTTTTTAAATGCTCAGATGATTTTGCTACTAGCTTTGCTGTGCTTTTGCTCGTAGGCTTTCTTGATCCTTCTTTGCATTTTTTAATGCACGTTTGATGGCACGTTCTTCACGCTTATTCAAGTTTGGTTGCACCAGGTCTCTTAAAGTAATTGTAGAGCGTTGGAGGGAAAGTTTTGTAGCTATATTCATGGCTGGACCCTTCTTTCTAGTTCTTCTTTAGTATAGCGTGTATTGACTAAATGGTCAATATCTTGCATCGATACATTTCTATGCCACTCACCCACACCGTTTGCTTCATTTTTAATAACGAGATCGACGGTAATTTGCTCATAGGCTTTGTGGAATAGCTGGCGTATATTTTCATGGATTTCATAGTACGCGTTAATAAATCCTTGTCGATTAATCGCGCGCTTCTCGATCTTTTCTCGGGCTTGTGTAAATGTCCAAGCAATTGCTGGATCTTGGTAGATGTAGAAGATTTTGATCGTATAGTCTTTTTGAAGTGCTCGCTCAATATTTCTGATAGCACTGTCACTACGGAACGTTCCATCCATAATAAAGTCGACTTTTCGGTGAGTAGCTCTGTCGAAGACTGAGTTCAGAACATCAGTTGCGGCTTCTCGAAATGCATCGGCGTGTAATGGGTCATAAGCGTCAATATGGGTGGCAATTTCATCCATATCGATTCGTACAACCTTTAAGGATAGGTCTTGGATAAGGTTAATAGTGAACTCGGTTTTGCCTGCTCCAGGTAATCCAGCCATAAAGAAGGCCGCAGGTTCGTCGTGTGGCAGCGCGTTCGAAGCGGTCACCATTTTATTGGCGAACGCTCTTTTGTTTTTACGAGCCCAAGACTTTGGATTTGAGATCTCCATAACTTAATTATAAACTATTGCGCCCACCCGTACGGATCCTCGCTATGGGTGGGCTTTTGGCTACATTGGCTCTACGTTCTCCTCAGCCCAGGCCAAGGTTTTGCGCGTGAGCTGACGCGCCTTCAGAGAGGCTTGCGGCGGGCGGTCACCGTGCCACCACTGCTTCCATTGATATATACCCCATAGGGGTATAGTATAGAGCTATGAAAGATACGAAATCGCGATCAATTCATCGACTTAAAATCATCAAGGGTCAAATTGAAGGCCTTGAAAAACAGATCGAAAATGATGCGTATTGTATGGATGTCTTGACGCAGAGTCTGGCGATTCAAAAGTCACTGGCATCGCTCAATAAAATGGTGCTCGAAAACCATCTGCGAACCCACGTCGCCCAGATGATGGCACATGGTGAAATCGAAAAAGCAGTTACTGAACTCACGCAGCTATACGAACTTAATAATATACGAGGTAAATAATGGATCATTCTCATCATCACTCTGCTGATACTCACTCTGTGAATAGGATGGCTGCGAGCGCCACGGCACATTGTTTACTGGGATGTGCCATCGGTGAAATGATCGGAGTAACCATCGGAACACACGTTGGCTTTGCGCTGCATCAAACAGTTTTACTAGCCGCTGTCCTCTCATTTATCTCTGGCTATACTGTTTCTACCTGGCCGCTGATTCGCTCTGGCATGAAATTTATCGAGGCGATTAAGCTCGTCTTTGCGGCCGATACGGTTTCAATCCTTACGATGACGATCGTTGATAACCTCGTAATGCTACTTGTTCCTGGCGCAATGCAGAAAGACCTTACTCACCCTATTTATTGGGCTAGCCGGACACTTTCCCTCTCTGCTGCATTTATTGCAGCGTGGCCGGTAAATATTTACTTGCTAAAACGCGGCAAGGGGCACGCGCTTACCCACTCGTATCACGACCATTCGTAGCGGAAGAATCCAATAAAAAGACGGCTCAATATATGGCCGTCCTTTTATTGAGTTGCTCGATTACTTTTCTTCGCGCTCTACAATGATGGTACACTCGGCGACAAGTGCTGCAATTGCACCAACTGCGGCAAGCAGCGGTGCGAGTGCCGCACCAACGACACCGATCGTGAGCGGGAGCTCAATGATGCTCTTACCCTCTTTGCTTTTTACGGTAATTTTACGCGCATTACCTTCGGCGATGATCTCTTTAACTTTCTTTAGGAGGTCTTCACCATTTACCTTGAATTCTTCTGTATGCTTAGTCATATCTTTATTATATACCTCACACATGCGAGGAGCGAGCTTTGCTAGGAGTGTTTAATTATTTGAGTACCCTATTGACTTCGTAAGGGTTTTGACGTATAATAAAAAGAAGTTTTACGTATCTTTTTACCTAAAATTCGGATGGATGCTCACCTAATATTATTCAGCGATTCATCACCATATTTGATGAACTGAAAGGCATCCTATTATGTATAACAAGAAACGATCTTTTGATGGCGCGCCGCGCCGTAATGGTAACCGAACAAGCCGCGGTAAAAGCCGCCAGTCAAAGCAATTTATTCACGAGTCAAAGTTCATCAACACCGATGTTGTTGAAAAGGATAATGACGAAAACGCGTACCAGCCTGTGCATCGTTTTGCTGATTTTAATTTTGCACCGCAAATTCAGAAAAACCTTGATTTCATGAAGTTCGAGACGCCTAGTGCGATTCAGGACCAGACGATTCCACTAGCAATGGCTGGTAAGGATGTGATTGGCCTTGCAAACACTGGTACAGGTAAAACGGCTGCATTCTTGCTTCCGATTATCAATAGTCTTAATAGCGACCGTAAGCTTGGCTCTGTGCTGATTATGGCGCCAACTCGTGAGCTTGCAACGCAGATTGACGACGAGTTCCGTAAGTTCTCTGCTGGCATGAAGCTTTACTCAGTACTGCTTGTTGGTGGTATGAACATCTTGCCACAGCTTCGTGGATTGCAGCGTGGCCCGCACATTATTATTGGTACACCAGGCCGTATTAAAGACCACATCGAGCGCAAGTCACTCCGCCTTGGCGTGATCGACCACTTCGTTCTCGACGAAGCTGACCGTATGCTAGATATGGGATTTGTGAACGACATCCGTAACATTGCATCACAGCTCCCTGTTGAACGCCAGACTCTTTGCTTTAGTGCGACGTTCAGCGACGGCGTGAAGGAAATCGCCAACGACTTTATGCGCGAGCCTGAGTACGTATCAGTTAAGGTGACAGAAACCAACGACCACATTCATCAAGATGTCGTTCGTTACACCGACCCTGAGCACAAGAAGACATTGCTTATGGATCTCCTTAACGGCGACAGTTTAGAGAAGACGATCATCTTTGGTGAAACAAAGTTCGGCGTACAGCGACTTTCAGACATGATCGATAAAGCCGGTATTGCCTCTGTTGCGATTCATGGTAATAAATCACAGGGTCAGCGCAACCGTGCACTTAATGACTTTAAGAACTCACGTGTTCGCGTGCTTGTCGCAACTGATGTTGCTGCGCGTGGTTTGGACATTCCAAATGTGAGCCACGTGATTAACTTTGACACCCCTACTACGTACGACGACTACGTGCACCGTATCGGTCGTACGGGTCGTGGTGGTAAGACTGGTTCTGCACTTACCTTTGTACCTGAGAAAGGTGCGCGCAGTGAGCGTCCACAGCGTGAAGAGCGCCGTGAACGACCAGACCGCAATTCACGCAGCGAATGGCGCGAACGACGCCCTACTAGCGGTGAGAATCGCGGCCCACGTCCACAAGGTAATGCAGGTGGTAACCGTGGCGGCTTCCGCAACAATCGTAAGCCACGTCGTGATGAAAACTCACTGATGGCGGCGATTAGCGAACAGAACTAGATACTATCTCGTTGACATCTAGTATCTCAATAGTAACACTGTCATCTTGTATATTTGGCGCATGCTCGGCGATGTCTGTATCAAAATTCTCGACGTTGAGGGTTATTGAATCGGAACGTTTGATATAAGTTTCCAGCCATTTTCAGTCGGCTCATAAATCCGTGTACTTCTATCGAGCCCAACGAGGTTTTTATAGACGAGTGCTTTGGCGGACTCCGGTATGGTAGTTGGTTCGGTAAGAGCCGCCTTTACGCGATTAACATGTGCTGGCGCGGCGATATAAAGCAGTGAAGCGTCAGGTGAAAGTGTCTGAGCTGTCTGCGCAATACCGCGCGCAGTAAGGGCTCGGCGTGCATCATTGGCGCCAGGGGTAAGTCGCTCGATGAGGCCTGGCCGTACACCATATGTTCCCTTTTTTCGCGATGCTTGATAGGTAACGCCAGCTATGTATGCTTCACCTGCAATGAGCCCAACCTTGCCAGCAATGCCTCTTTGTTGTGCGCTCGCTACGGCTGCAGCGCCAATAAGTGGATAGAGGCCAAAGTGATATGCTTCATATAGCGGACGATTGGCGATGTCGGCAACAGCTATGGCCTTACCTTTCTTGCGTGCGAGAGCAGCGATAGTACCATATACTTCTACGATATTCCTTGAGAATTCGCCGAGCTTATTTACATAAGGTATAATTTCTTCGATCTCAGGTGGAAAGTACTCAACGAATAGTACGTCAGCACGTTCAATAGCTTCGGCGACTTGATCGTGCCAATCTGGCGGTGTTATGCGCTCATTATCAATATAATTTGCCTCAAGCGAGATCAATTCAATCGTTTGAGCGCCATGTACTAATTGTTCTCGTTTGAAAGTACGATCTTCGATCTCGCTAATGTCTTTTGGCGGTCGGATATGTGGTTCTAACGACCTAACAACGCGTTCGATCATTAGCTTTTGCCGCGGCTGCGCCTACCGAGGAGTGCCGCGGCGGCAACTGATCCGAGCATTGTAGCAACTGTGTAGAGTGCTACCATGGCTGTCTCGCCGCTAGCAGCCATATCTGTAGGATTGGGTGTTGAAGTTCTGCCTGATCCAAGTTGAGATCGCTCGGTATTTCCTTGAAAAGTGCTGTGCGCATTTGCTGCATCGCGCTGTATTCTTTCATGAGCTTCGCGTGCCTGGTTTTGTACGCCATAGCTTCCATTTTGTGCAGTTTCGCGCGCTTGCCGTGCAGCTTCTTCGGCTATTCGTCGTTCTCTATTTCCCATAATGTTCCTCTTTTGGTCGAATAAGTATTTTATGCAATATACTTGATTTTACTCCTAATTGAGGAAAAATCCATAACTAGATGCCGAAATTAAGCGGCTCACTGCGCAAAATACCAAAAGCTCGCCGTATAAGCTGGTACTCTTCATCCTCATTTGTTTTCCCGCCAACTAACATTGCATCGATTTCATCTTCACTAAACCAGTTATAGCCCGAGTGATCTTCGGGATTGATGGCGATGTTTTCGATGTCGTCTTGGAACTGGGCAAAGTATGCGACTTCTATAGAGTGCGAGCCTTTTACAGCATTCGTGTAGGTAAATGCGGCAAATGGATCACCGACAGTGATTGCTTTACCAAACTCTTCCATTACCTCTCGTTTTAATCCTGCTACGATATCTTCGCCAAAATCTACATGCCCGCCAGGCAGTTCATATACTCCTGGCATGAACTTTTTAGTATCGGCACGTTTGGGCAAGAATACTTTTTCAACACCGTCAAAATCATGGTGAATGAGTGCGCAGGCAACGATCACTTGTTGGCCATTCGCATTAGTTTCGCTGTCGTGTTGGGTTTTTACCATCGCTCTTCTCCTAAGGCATCTTTGATTTCTTGTAGTTCAGCAAGGTCGGATTGTCGTATGAAGTTAAGCGCCATGGATAGTGTTGTAAGATGGAAACTTTGATAGCAAGCGCCAGAAGTGGTGTCTCGTAACATGGCGACTGCCTCACGTAATGGTAGTCGAAGAGTTACCATTGTTTCGCCTGCTTCGCGCTGGTGGTCCTTTGTGATCGCACCGCCAAATGCAAAGAATGAGTGGAGTTTATTGTTTTGATTGCCTGGGTTGGTATAGCTTACGCCAACTTGGTGCACCTGTCCACCAGTGTAGCCGATCTCTTCTTCGAGTTCACGCTTCATTCCCTCGATCACTGAGCCATCATCCGTTTCGATGCCGCCGCTGACAAATTCTGTCACGTACTCCCCGATTCCTTGCCGGTAGTTTTGAACCATAAGTACATCAAGTTTTTCATCAATAACAAAGCAGTTTGCCCAATCTCCATACTCTAAGACATAGTATGGTTCGATTACGGCGCCAGTAGGCGTAACGCAGGAATCCGCCCTGAGGGAGATCCAACGGTCTTTTACAAGATATTCAGAATTAGTAGTCTTCCACTTTGGTAAATCGGAGTTAGTCAAAAGAAACCTTTCATTAAATCGTGTCTGTATTATCGCATACATCGCCTTTTTGGCGATACGACCCCTGTTATCCATTGACTTTTTATAGTAATTATGGTAATATGAAATATGCATCGCGTGCCGATCACGCGCTGTAGCACGTTTACGTCCGATTACCGACCAAGGATTGGTGTCACCATGACCTCCGACAACCCCGCCTGGACCGCGCCGGAAATCACCGGCCCGATCTCTCGCGCTGCAGCACAGCTGGAAAATTTGCTCGCAGCCGATGCGTTTCAGCCTCGGCTGCACGAGGCGCCGTTTCGCGGCGCTCTCTACGCTGAGCTCGTCAAGCCCGTCGCACAGTCGCTGTTCTCGCTGGCTGTGGCTGGCGGGAGGGACTGCGTGATGGACCTCGACAACACACCTCCGAAGATCTATGAGGTGACCCACATCAACTGTGGGGAGCGAGCGAAGGTCTACATGCCGAACCAGTTCTCGCTGCAGGTGGTCAACCCCCTGGTGTCTCCCGGAAATGTCTGGGGGCCGGGTGGGAAGTTCGGCCTCTACGGGATCATCTTGGAGGTCGGCAGCGACCGAAGTGGACCCCAGGCCGAGCTGACGCTCATCCTCTCGACCTGGACCGACAAGCCCGAGACCGAGAAGCCGCAGGAGGTCGCCCTCATCGGCTTCAACACTCGCGGCCTCGTGCGGGCAAGCTGCCTTCGGGGTGCGATTCACGGCCAGGGGTTCAACGCCCCTGTCGAGCGCGACATGGCCGTGCGGTACATGCTCGGCCTGGAGCCCTGTGAGGGATTCGTCTGTGACGGTGTCGGTGGAGGCTCCATCGACGACCGCCTGGGCTTCCCCTTCGCCGAAGAAGTTCTCATCGGCAAGATGTCTCTGCTCAACGAGTACCTCCGCGGGTGTGCCGACAGGCTCACTCAGCTGAAGGACTGATCGAACGGAACGTGCCCCGCCTCCTCGTGCGCCCATGTGGCGTGCGAGAGGCGGATCGCACAAGAATTACGCTACACACCCCTAGGGTGTATTTTTTATGTCAAATCTTCTATCTTGCGCGTTTGATCAGTGACATTTTTCGTAAAGCCATTCAAGAAACTTGCAATAACCGCAAGCTCTTCATTGGTGTATTGGGCGATAAGTTCGCGATGTGCTTGCTGTACGCCGGCAACGAGTGGGCTGGCAAGTTCAGAGTAGTGCCGGTCGGCTTCGATAAGCGCTCCCCTGCGGTCATTTGGGTTGGGTTTGCGAACAATGAAGCCAGCGCGTTCAAGGCGATCGAGCATAGCAGTGGTTGATCCACTGGTAAGCCCTGTATAGGCGGCAAGTTCTGTTGGTGTTGCGACGCCGCGCATCATGAGAAAGCTTAGGCATTCTGCATCGGTAGCATTGAGGCCGAGTTTCCTACTTGTGGCATTACGAAATAAGACCGAGCTGATACCTTGGTCGCGAGCGGCTAAAAATACTTTTTTCTCTAATTCTTGCTTGTTCATAGTAGTTCTTATTGACATTATCTCGATTATCAAGTAATTTGATTATATAGCAATACGATATAAATTGCAACAGAAAGGATACTTTTATGCAAATAGCTAACAAACTAATGATGTGCTCAATCAGCGTTGCTGATATGGCGAAATCTAAGAATTTTTACGTTACAAAACTTGGATTTGAGATCACTACCGAATATCGTCAGGATGATGATAACTGGTGGACGACACTCGCTTTGCCTGAAGGCGGCACGACGATTACCCTTTCGCGTGCGAGCGTAGCACCTGAAACAATTAACGCGGGAACGCTTACTATGTACTTTGAGGTTTCTGACGTTGAGGCCGCACATAAAGAGGCAGTGGCGAACGGAATGGAGGCTGACGATGTGCAGAATGATCTCTTTGGGCCAGGTTCTGGCGTGAAATGGTTTAGTGCGAAAGACCCAGACGGCAACCAAGTAATGTTCGCGGATAAGCACGACGCTCGCGCGCCATTTTAGGGTACCTTTAGCAATATTAAAACACCTGTTATCCGCAGGTGTTTTAATATGATTTTTTATTTAAGAAACAGGCATCGACATTGCTGAAGATACCTCTGCGGCAGTGAGCGCAGTGCTGAATACGCGCACATCATCAACAGTGACTTGGGAGTTGTACGTATTTACGGGGTCGGTCCCTGCAACGGCAATACGGTCGCCAGTGCCTAGCGTGCCGCTGTATGACCCGGTTGCGTACGACGATCCGTTTATGTACAACGTAACGGTTGACCCGTCAAAAGTAAGAGCAATATGCACCCAGTTGCCAACAGTGAGCGCAGGGCCATAGACTGACCGGAGTGTGCCGCCGATACGGAGATTGCATTGAAGAATATTCGATGTGCCAAAATCTCCACGCTCGGTGAAAATAGCCACGTCGGTATTGCCACCGGTGTCGATGAGACCTACAGCTAAACATGTATCTCCTGCCGTAAGGGCAAGTGGCTTAACCCATGCTGCTAAAGTGATGGCTGCGGTTGGAGCACTAAACGACGCGCCGGCCCCTTGGCTGGTGGTTGTATTTGAGACGCCCATGCCTGTGTGTCCTGTTGCCCAGGTGGCACTGTTGAGTGTAAGTGTATGACCATGGCCGGAGGTGTCGGCAGTCGTCGTGCCCGATCCTTCACTAAAGCCGTAGGAGGCCATAATCGAAGTTGGCAATGCGACGGCTGGTTTTTTCATGAGAACACTGCGTGTAGACCCGAGCATTAGTAGCCCCCTGGTCCTGCCGCGCCGTACCAAGTCGTACCGCCATCGACGGTATCGAGTAAGATCTTATCCATTTTAGAAGCACCAGTCGAGAGTGTTGGCGCACCTGCAGTTCCCCACTTTACCGATGCTGGCCATGTGATCGTTCGCGAGCCGGTTCCATCTTGAAATACGTATAAAAGCAACGAGCGAAAAGCGCCGCTTGCTGGGCTCGTAAGGGTAATTGTGCAGTTGCCTGTAAGGGTGAGCTTTTGGACGTTGCCATTGGCAAGATTAAGCGTAGTCGATGCGCCTGAGTTGCCGGCATCAAAAAAGGTTTCGCCACCACCATTTGCAACGTTAACTTTGCCATCGAGGGCTGTTTGCTGTGCAGCAGACACTGGCTTGTTTACATCGCTCGTATTGTCGACATTTGCGAGGTTAACGTCTGTTTTTGTAAGTGTAACTGCACCTGTTTTACTTGCTACGCTTGTAACGGGCGCCGCTGTCCATGCGATGCCACTTGCCGCGCTGGAATCGTGAGTGAGTACTTGTCCATCAATGCCGCCAGTGGTATCAAGTTTTGTCACGGTAATGGAGCTATCCTGTAACTTTGCGCCAGATACGGATGCATCTTGAATTGCCGCTGGGGTAACAGCATCGGGTTTTAACGCACCATCGGCAGCAAGGGAAACTTGTAGGTAGTCATTAAGAATAGTCCCCCAATTATTATCGTCTGAACCGGGGATAGGAAGGCGTGTCATGAGGTATGCTTTCTTGCACTCATATAGGTAATCTTTGGCAGGGCTAGCTTCTTATATCTATCTACTTACGCTTTTTATATAATACCACACCGGTAATCTGTAAATGAGCAAAGTGGGAGGAGCTAATAAAATAAACACGCTTTTCGCGTGCTTTGGTGCGTAGTTCCACTTCGGGGTATAGACAGCATTACTAACGCCGCCTATACCCTGGATCTATTCCGGATGTTGCAAAAGTTTATGCGTACAACTGTAGAGCTACGACAACGCTTCCTACGAGGGAAATGCCGAGCATCATACAGAAGACGTCCTTGCCGACCTCTTCGTCATCGAGGGCCACTGCGCCTACCTGCCCTACGAGTGCGAGGATAAGGACGATGAATCCTTCGCGCAGATCCCAGCGCATCACCGAGATGAGTAGCAGGGCGATGCAGATGGCAACGACGATCTGCGCCCACCCCGGGAAGCCAAAAATGGCGCGGAGCGGGTGGTGGAGCGTATCGAACCGTTTCTGGAGCTGCACGCTCGTCGTGAGCGATTGCTCTTTGGGCGACCACTGCGCAATGAGTGTGTGATGCCCGTCGGTGATGCCGACGAATACCAGCTCGGGGTTGCGCGACTCGTATGGAGGCCTCGCCCAGACCTCAATGGTTTCAAACAGGTTTAGTGCTCGCGCTTGATCGAGCGCAATGCCTACCGGTAATGCGAGCCGTGCATCACTGAACTCTTCTAAGCAGCAGCGATGCGGCAGTGTCCGGCGCCAATTTTTGGCGTCCTCGGCATTGAGTGCCCTGCCCGGCTTGCCGGCGGTGACGTCGAGGTGGATGACATAACTGCCGTCCATGGTACTTCCCTTCTTTGCAACGGAATGGACTATATAATATTATGTAATTATTCAATGAAAAAAGCAATAGATATAAAAAGAAACCCATTTAGGGTCGTGCAGTGGGCGCCCCAGTCCGAGTTGGACCAGGGTGCCCACCATGTGATGTGTTCGCTCAGAACACATCGTTGGGGTGAAGTGGCCACCCCATCCTCACCAGCCAAGGTTCGGCGAGGTGGCGGTAGAGCTCCGCGGGCAGTACATCTCGCAGGATGAGCCAGCGGATGGCATTGTCCATAGCGCCGACTTGCTCGTGCCAGTAGCTCGTGACGCCGTACAGCGACGAGCCGTAGCACGGGGCGAGGTTTTGGTTGTGTTGGTACCTGTACTGGTTGTAGCGGCTGATCCGAGGCCCGTAGAACACTTCGCCGGCACGGCTGAGTGCTCGTGCCACCGCTCCGAGTCGGTGGTTATCGGCCATGATCCGGTCGACATCGAGCTTCTGCTGGTGGCTCGGGCCGCGTCGCAGTTGTTCGACAGCAGCCAGAGTAGCGGCGGAGCTTCCGTAGGAGCCGAGTTGGTCCCACACGGTCTGATCGCGCTGGCACGCCCTCGCAAAAGTGAAGAACTCCCGGCCTTGGGGGCCGAAGAGCCACCACTGCGGCGCGGCGCCCCACGGGATGAGCGACTCGTACCATGTAGCATCGGGCAAGAAGAGCCGGTCGTTCCTGCGAACTTCCCCTGCGACGCTGGCGACGACGAGCTGTGCTCGCTCGAAGGGGCGGTTGCAGGCATGGCGGTCCGTGGCATACGGCACCACCATGAACTCGCCGAACTGTGGCTGGCGTGTCAGCGGTACGTTCGGCGTCCAGTCTTCGTTTGTACTGAGGGTTGTCCACCCCCAGCCGGTTGGCAGTTCTTCCGGGTTGATGCCGATCTCGATGAGATCGGGCGTCCAGATGTCTCCCATGAGATCTCCTAGGTCTCTCAGCGTCGGATAGTTGCTCCGATATAAATTATATAATAATTATTTGCTTTAACCAATTTGTGTTATGGTTTATGCAATATCCACAAAGAAGATTCTTGTGTGGTATAGCGCAGGGGCGAAGGCATTTTCTCGTATTCACCGTCTCGGGATACTCGGAGGCGACGCTTTGTAGATATCGCAACTTCTTTGGTTGTGAATGATTTTAGCTTTTTAGGCATGTTTTTGCGTCCACGGAGTAAGCTTGCAAGCGCTAAGAATAAGTTCAGTCGTGACGTGCCGCGCACAATGTACACCGATAGTACGCCGTCGTGAAACCCTGAGCGTGTAAACGCAAGGCCAGCTAGTGTGTATTTATTGTTGCCTACAAACACTAATGGTGTTGAATATTTTTTACCGTTAAGTTCTACCCTATATGTTCGGTAACGGATAAAAGCCGTGATTGTTGCGATAATCATCGCCGGCCACTTACCATATTTTTTCTCGTGCTCATCTCGCTCGAAGAGCGAATCAGAATAAATGCCAATGCTCGAGTTATTGATAAATGCTTTGCCGTCAACTTGCCCAATGTCAATTTTGACCTTTTTTGCGGAAGCGAAATACTGCAATGCCTCGGGTAGTTTCTGTGGAATACCAAGATCTTTCGTGAAGTGATTGAGTGTGCCGCCCGGGAGTGGCATGAGTATGGCGTTGGTATCTTTTAACAAGTTTGCAACATTACTAAGGGTGCCATCTCCGCCGACCGTTGCAATGATCGTGCCCTTTTTAATATGTGGCTGCAAGGTTTTCTCGAATCCAGACTCTACCCTGATTGCGTCGCTGATCTCGATATGTGCCTCTGCAAAAAGCTTTTTGAGCTGTCTGAGCCCTAAATGTCCGCCCGATCCCGAATTATATACCAGCACTACGTTCACGCGAGCGGCCTAATGACGAAGATTACAATAGCGAGCATCGTTGTGCCGAGCATCCATCCGCCAATGACATCAGTTGGAAAATGCGCCCCAAGATATACTCGTGAAACGCCGATAGAAAGGATAAGAAAACTGGCGAGCGCAAGGACGAAATAGCCAAGTGGTAACGCTAAAAGATGCAGCGCGTAATATGCGAGCAAGCCAAATGTTATGGTCGAGCCGGTGGTGTGTCCGCTTGGGAAACTGTAGCTGCGAATATGCATACCGGCGACGTAATCCGTCAGTGGACGTGAGCGTTTGGTGGTGTTTTTGAGCACTGTACTTATGAGTATTGCAACCCAAATGAACGCGCCACTCAGCATAGTGATGGGTGTGGGTTGCAGAAGTCCAATGGCGACAATCACCCCAGCAATGCAGCAAATAGTGATAGGGTGACCAACTCGGCTCATTACCATAAAGAACGGGCGTGAAGATTTTGGTAGTTTAGCAATAAGCCGCGTAATAGCTTCATCTATTGTCGTAACTTTTACCCTACTCATTGTATCTAGTGTAGCATTTAGTGTTATGCGCCGAAAGCTCATAGACACTATTGAAATATCCTCTACGAACAGAGGTATAAATTGTCGAGCAAGCGATTTAGTGGTATAATTAGCAGTAGCGTATCTTTCGAAAAGTGGTATATGCAACTAGGATAACTCCAAACATAAGGACTCGCTATAAAAGGATTATTAGCAGTCGGAGTATTTATGCTTTCGAAGGATTTCGACCTGATAGGTCATCCTTAAGCATACAAAGGAGAATTTGTATGACAGATTTTATCAACAGGTACATGGGGAAACGGGCTGTTGCCTCTCAGCAAAAGGAGGTTGAGGCTAAAAGCCACGATTCATTTTTACGAAGAGCACAAAGGTCGATTAAGCCTTTAGTCGAAGGTGATTTCTGGCCGCAATCAGAGCGCGAAGAATCTACGAGCAGCCTTATTAAGCTGTCGAACGATTCAGCGGCTAATCTTCTCTCGGTCAGGACGGCCTTTCCGTTCATGCTTTTTGCAGATACATTGAAGATAGACAAGCAGAAACTAACAGTTGTCCATAATAAGTTTCTTCGATCGTCTCAGACGAGTAGTATACGTCTTAAAGATCTAAGAAATGTTCAAACAGTACTCGGGCCGATCTTTGGCTCGATCATACTCACTTCGCAGCATTTTTTAAATAATACTCAAACCCTTAATTTCCTTCGAAGGAAGGATGCGATTTACGCACAGCGACTATTGCAAGGATTTATGGTGGCCCATGATGCGGGTATCGATACTAACGAGGTAGAGGAAGCTACACTCTTAAAGTTGCTAAATAAGATTGGAAAAGAAAATATATAGAGGTCGATAGTCTAGTTTGTGGCACTGGACATTGCTACAACCTACAGATGTTGAAGCTCTCAGTTGGTTGTGCCGCTCGGCGTACTTCTTACATTGTATTTTTACTAGAATATAGTATAATATCCATATCCTTTGACGCTGGAGGGCGTATATGGATAACGCAAAAGCGAATGCCGTCTTGGAGACGGCCGAACAGCTCTTCTGCGAGATGGAGGTCCTGAGTTATCCCCCTGTGGTTGGCAATGGACCGCAAGTGATCGCAGAAAGGCTCGGGCTTTCGCCCGCAGAGGTCGTGGTGCATCTTAGGATGCACCACCGGGAAGGTAGGATTGGTCTGCTCAACGGGATTGGCGCCAACATCACGATTGCGCGCAGTCAGGAGCAACTGCAAGCTCCCGTTACTGTCGTCACCGGCGGTGGTAAGAGCATCAAACTCTCTAAGGGGAGACGATCTCGTCCTCCTGAGGACGAGGTGCTCTCGGAGGATGCAGAGGCGTCAGATGCCTCGCAGCTCCTGAGTCGCATCACCCAGCTCGAAAGAGAGCTGAAAGCGGCGCGGGCTGCAGCTGAAAAGGCTGAAACCCGTCGTCGCAACATGGGCGATGCGCGACAGCGGTCGGATGAGGCTAAGGCTAGCGTCGAGGAAGAACTTCGGCGCGTCAAGGCCGAGAACCGGTCGCTCGCCGAGGCAAACAAAACGCTACAGGCCGAGGCCGACAAGGTGTCGGATCTGGAGCGCCAGATTGCCGAGCTGAAGCGTCCGCGCGCCCTGCCCGACGACCTGGCTGCAACGATCGCCAGGCTCACTGACACGTAGTGGAGGGAGACCCCTCATGGCCGTAAGGCCCAGGGACGTACTGCAAGTGCTCAACCAATGCCACGGTGGCATTATGCGAGCGGTGGATGCTGATGCCGCTGTTAAGCTGCTGCATTCTATGCGCGTGCGCAGCGGACTCATCGGTGAACTCCGCGAAAGACTCCACGCGATGGCCGACGCGAATCAGGTCGTCATCGAGTGTGAGGGCAACCGGTTCAACCTGATCGCCACCCCCGAAGCGCTGGCCAACGAGGCCGGCGACACGACGAAGGAAGGGGGCACTGAGGTGCCCACACCCCGAGGAGCTCGAAAGACCACGTACGCACGCACTGGTGACGGCAAGGACTTGCCGGCCCACCTGCAGGACAAGCACGTCGGCCCCCTGTCCGTCACCTACAAGGACCCGGAGGCGGGAGAGGCCATCGCCACTGCCGCCGCACTCGTCTTCGAGGAGCTCGTGAAGGCGGGCAAGCACCGTTACGGCCGCAACGAGCTCCTGGCCATGATCCAGGCGCTTCTGCTGCCGCTCTACTACGGTAAGGTTGAGGTCGCACAGACTCTCGCCATGCCCCTGCTCTGCTTCCTGGTCGACAACGGCCATGCCAAGCGAGTGAACGTCCCCGGTCGGCGCGACGAGATCGTCATCGAGATCGTGCTGCCGCAGGCTGGGGACGTCGAGGTGGCGGAAGTCACCGCCCAGGTCGAGCTCGACCCCATCGAGCTGCTGTCCCGTCTGGCTCCTGAACTGGAGGCGGCGCGGGCGCAGCTGGCGGAGATGGAGCTGCTCCTGGAGAGCTCCGTCGACCCCGAGACGGTGGCGAAGATCACCGCGAAGGCCGAAGAGCTTCAGGGCAAGAACGAGGGTCTCCGCCGCGATCTGGAGACCGCCGCCGCCGAGAAGGAGCGGATCGCCGCCGCCAACAGCGCGCGCGTCGCGAAGATCCGCTCCGAGCACAGCACTGCCCTGGCTGCGCTCCGCAAGGAGTACGCGGCCAATCTGGCCAGCGTGCAGCAGAAGCTGGACGCCGCGCTCGCCGAGAAGGCGGAGCTGGAGAAGGCCGCTCAGCGTCGGGCCATGTCGCCCGAGCTGCAGCGCCGAGTCGAGAAGCTTCTCGAGCAGTAGTCGCCAGCTGAAGGCGCCATAAGTATTCAGCAAGTCTAGCTCAGATAGCTAGCAGGATCATCCTCGGACCGTCCGGGGATGAGGGCCACGCCAGAAGGCGTGGCCCATTTAAATTGCCGAAAATACAGGCTTCAAGGTGTTTGAGGCCATGAGCTGTAGGTTGTACTAGTAAGACGATGATTGGCTATCGACGGAGCTTAGCGTTTAACTTTAAATACGCTCAATAAGTCGAGGCTGGTTGACCTTTGGTGAGTGTACATCCGGGCTTACTTCGTAGGCCGTCAATTGGCCGCTCGCGTATGGGCGAAGCGCGTCATAAAATTCGTTAGTGCTGGTCGCTGATGGATCAAGCCAGCGTTCTTCGTCTTCAGGCCTAATAATAACAGGCATGCGCATACTAGGGTCTGGCATGTCATCAGTTGCTTTCGTGGTAAGTATGGAAAATGTGTCATGAACCGTGCCTTCTGGATCTTGCCACGAGCTATATACACCGGCAAATGCAATCAGTGACTTGTCGTTAGGGTGCGCATAAAACGCACGTTTTTCGCCGCTTCGGCTAAGCCCGTAAAAGCCATTCGCTGGTACGAGGCAGCGACGCTTGCGTATCGCCTGTTCTGAACTCGGTCGTGAAAAGACGCTTTCAAGCGGTGTGTTGTAGGTTTTGTAGCGGAATACCGAGTTTGTATCTTTAGCGCCTTTAGCAACAATCCCCCATTTCATGAGCTTAACAACGCGTGTGCCTTCAATGTTAACGATAACGGGCGCTGATGCTGTAGGGCTAACGTTGTAGTGAGGCTTTACGCCCTTTGGCAAGCCTTGCGTGAGGTTAAAGCGGTCGGTTAGCTTGGCTATGTCGTAGAGGGCGTATCGAGAGATCATGGTATTAGTATAGCTTATTTATGGCTGGGGAGGCGGGATTCGAACCCGCCCCTATCTGATGATTGATCTACTTATCGAGCAAAGAAAACACCCCACCTATAAAGGTGAGGCGCATTCTTTGGTGACCTTACCGGGAATACAAGTATATTGCGCCGTCGCAACAAGTTGCCGGGCAATAGCGAACCGCGACGGGTTCGATTTGCGCTGATAGCGCGCACCACGTAAAAACCCCAGACGAGCTGGGGCATTTACGTGGTGACCTTACCGGGAATCGAACCCGGATTGCAAGGATGAGAACCTTGTGTCCTAACCGTTAGACGATAAGGCCAAATTCTGAGTGGAGAGTGGCAAAAATGTGTTTACATATTTTTGCGCTATTCCGAGGAATTTGGAGCTTATATGATGGAATCATATAAGATATTTCCTAACATTTTAGCCAACCCAAACAAGATTGACTCAGATCATATTACCAGATGTATCCGCTTTTGTCTACTGCTCGCCCACTGGCGCGGGTGCGTCAAAACTCTTAATTACTTCGATCAATTTGCGCGGAGTGATCTCGGCTTTAATGAGGTAGGCATCAACATCATGCTGCATTGCCATGCGGCTTTCGTTGTCTTGGTCGAAGTTGGTCATAACAATCACGCGGGTGTTCGGGATTTTGTCGACTTTACCACCACGGAGCGCTTTAAGGATTTCTGGCCCGCGCATTTCAGGCAGCATAATGTCGAGCATCATTAGATCGTACGGCTTGCTCGTAACAGCGACGAGCCCGTCGTGACCATCGACAACCCAGTCAACATCATACCCTTCGTGTTTGAGGCTGCGGACGTACATTTCGCCGATGAATCGATCATCTTCGATAACCAGGATACTTTTAATCGCCATATGTTTTTATTGTAACACTTTAGCTTATGTATTTTGAGTGATTTTTAATCCAACCGTCACTTGAGGTGATAAGCCCGGCGTTTGTGTAGTCGTTTGCTTGCAGTTTATCTTTAACGGATGCGTAAACAGGCACTGTAAACGTGAAGGTTGACCCCTGGCCTTCGGTGCTTGTAACGCCGATTTGTCCGCCGTGGCTTTCGACGATTGCTTTACATAGGTAAAGGCCAATGCCAGTGCCGGCGACGGTTTCGCGTGAGCGGTGGCTGCGGTAGAACTTGTGGAATAGATTGCCGACAACGCTCGATGGAATGCCAATGCCGTTATCGGTGACGGATACTTTTACGAAGTTGCCTTCTGTCGCCGCAGTGACCGATACTGCCCCGCCGTCGTTAGAATACTTGAGAGCGTTATCGATAAGGTTTGAGAGTACTTCGCTCAGGCTTGAACGATCGGCGGCAATCGTTGGTAAGTCTGGCGGGAATTCAACTGAAAGTAAGCGGCGCTGGGATTGGGCTCGCAGCTCCATATCGTCTTTGATGCTGTCGTAGATTTTAGAAATGTTTTCTTCGCCCAAATGTACTTGCAGATGGCGGCGGTCGTACTTGCTCGTGTTAAGAATGTTATTGATATAGCCTGAAAGACGGTTAGCGCTGACGATGAGACGCTTAAATAGCTCACGCTGGTCTTCTTGAAGCTTGTCATCAAGCTCCATCTCGAGGACATCGAGATAGCCGCGAATAACGGTAATTGGTCCGCGCAGCTCGTGGGCGGCAAATGAAATAAAGTCGAGCTCGTCGTCTTCTGGCTGGAATACGCCAGTTGCGTCGTAGGCGACCACAACAACCTCAGCGGCGCTTCCCTTTTCGTAATTGGCGGTTACGTTAAAAATACGGCGCTCTTCATCACCGACGACACGATTTGGTACGCGAATCCAGCTTTGCTCGGAGCGAACGGCAGTCTCACGACAGTTTGCGAGCCAGTCGCTAAAGGTACTATTTGTCTCAAAAAGCAACTCGAGCTGAGGCACATCATTTGTGTCGTGCTTAACCGGTGCGGCGTGGTTTGCGAACTGGATCTTGCCGTGCGCGTCCATGATGATGAATCCGGTGCTGGTTTCGTGAAGCGCGCTTTCGAGTCGTTTAAGTTGTGGGTCGGCAGACTCCTTGCCCTCCTCGGTTTTTGAGTCCTCTTCGCTCCGGGTGTGTTCATAAATGAATTGCAACAAGGGTTTGAAGCCGTTTTTGCTATAGCGCGGCGCGTTTGGATTGGCGAGTGCATCGGTTGGCTTCTCACCTGCTGCGTTCGTAACTGCCATCGCGAGATCACGGAGTGGTGTAAGCAAAAAGTCGAGAATAAAAAAGTTGAGCGCGCAGCCAGCTAATAATGTTGCGGCCATTGTTGCCCAGAATGCCCTACCGCTTGGGTCGATATCGCTAAACATCAGCGCGAGCCCCACGATGAGCGTCACGATAATTTCCATCAAAATGACAATAACGCGTGCGGTGCGTTGGTATCGCCGCCAATAGTCACGAATTTGCGGTTCTGGTCGACTTTTTTGCTCTGCTTCTACTGCCACGATATACTCCCATTAGAATTTGGCACGGCTACAACCCAGGTTTGACCTCTGTCGAGTGAAATTTCTTTACCCGCGGCATCGGTAAATGTTAACGGATCCATACGGCCATTTTTGTGCCAGGTAGCGTTTGTCGCGATTCCATCCTGAAATATGGTGGCTTGACCGGATCCAGTGGTGCCGATGTCTTCACGATAGCCGTCTTGCAAAACAGTCGACATATCTACTTTCATGGCAACCACAACGGTTGGCGCGATCTGACCGTCTTCGCGGTCGGTACTTGGTTTGCCGTCGACGTTGCGCAGGTAGGTATTAGTAGTCGCATCGTACGCATAGTGCGAATCGTACAGCGGGCCCGAAATATGGATATCGATACTTGTGGCATTTGGTGTCGCGCTTGGCTTGCCGTCTTGGCGAGGCCATGGGGTGAATGTAGAAGTTGCGTAACCCTTCTTTGTATTAAGCGCATCAAGCTTTGCGAATGTCGTGTATACATTGTGCGGTGCGTACCGATCGGTTGCCCGCCAGTAATATTGTCCGCCAGCGGCCATTAAGTCGAGGTTGCGATAATTTCCATTGCCTACTTCTGTGAGCGAGGCAGCGCTACCACCAAAGTGTGTAATCGATGCCTGATAGCCAGCTGCCCAGTCAAGATAATACATACGCAGGCTGCGTACTGGGCCAATAAGTTGCGGCTTTGCTTCTTGATAAAGCGCAAGAAAGCGTGTAATGCCACCCTCGGCGATTGCTTCGTACACGATACCGGCTTGCTTGAGCCCACTTTGCGGGCGCGCATCTGGCGAATTTTCGATCATAATTCCCGTGACGGGAAGCTTTGTCGTGGCTTCATCTGGGACTTTTACGCCCGTGAGTGGTGAGTAATATACGACAGGAGGTATTGTTTTAGGAACAGGTTTTTTCGTCACGCTAATGTGAATGGGTTTATTGGCAGGAACCGCAAATACATATACCACGGCAGCTGCAATAAATGCCAAAACGATCACGCAAAACCCGACAATCGCATAGGTTCGCTGTGGATGCGTATGAATCCAAGCGCGGATTTTATGCCACCGCGAATGGGCTGATTTTGGCGGAGTGACGTCTATCATACTTACGCTTAGTATATCATAGGGATAGGCGCCTTTTTATGCTCTCAGAATATATTAAGTATGATGGGACTAAGGTTATTTGAGCAAACCATGCAGCATCAATTTCGAAATTCTCAAAACAATTACTACGCACCCAAGCGGCAAACTCCCTCGCCCCGGCATAGCTTCCGCCGATTGTTGATACCAGTGGCGGCAATGCTTGTTTTGGGTATTGTTATTACGAGTCGCGTCGAGGCGCAGGTTGCTGTCGACGCAGCAGCAGCGAAAAAGCTCCAGGCGAAAAATGAGGTTATACAGCACGCAAGTGCGACAATACGTAGTTTGATCGCAGCTGATGGCGACGATACTATCGGGGTGGCGATTGAAAATGTAAAAACTGGTAGCATTACGCTGTATGGCCAGACGTCGCAGTTTGATGCCGCAAGTACCGAAAAGATACTTAGTGCGATCACCTACTATCATTTGGTCGAGCAAGGCACACTTAGGCTTGATGATACAGTCGGTCCCTACCCCGCATCATACCAGCTGAAACAGATGATAAATCAGAGTAATAATGACTCGTGGGATGCGCTTAATGATGCGGTTGGTGGTAATGATGCATTGCAGGCGTATGCGCAATCGATTGGGCTGCATTACAACGTTGATGGTAATCTGATGAGCGCTAAAGATATGGCAACATTACTTACGAAGCTCTACACTGGCAAGCTTCTGAATGCAGATGACACGAAGCAGCTGCTATCGTATATGCAGTACACTAATGATGAAACGTTGATTCCATCAGTGTTACCAAGTGGCTTGACAATTTATCATAAGTACGGCGAACTCAATGATGGCACGGTGAACGTGTTACATGATGCTGGGATTGTAACGGATGGCTCGGCGACTTATGCTATCGTGATTTATTCCGATGGCGACAGCGACGAAACTTCGCGCACCAATACAATCAAACAGATCGCGCAGGCAGCATTTACTGTATGTGGGTGGTAGCCGTAGCGATACGCTCGAGAGTCGTATCTTTACCAAGTAGTGCAAGCGTGTCGTTGAGCTGCGGGCTGAACGGTGCCCAGGTAGTGACGACACGAACGAGGCTAAAGAGCGTACCTGGTTTTTGACCAGTTGTTTCGAGTAGCTGATTAAGCGTATCTTGCAATATCTCTGGGGTCCAATCGGAAATCTGCTCAAATGCATTTTTGACTGAAGATAACAGATCAATAAGCTCTGCTGAAGAAAGCTTTTTGAGTTGCTTGTTTTCAGTAATGAGATCAAGCTTGATAACAGGCTCTTCGAAGAAGTAGCTCGTAAGTTCGGGAAGGTCGCGAAGGGTTTTGAGGCGATCTTGGGCAAGCGTGAGGACTTGCTTTTTGTATGACTCCGGAGTCTTTTTGGCCGCTTCTGGCCAGAAAAATTCAATGCGGTCGGCCAGTTCGTCGAGGCTAAGCTCGCGAATAAAGTGACCATTCATCCAGAGGAGCCGCTTTTCATCAAAACGAGCGCCACTGCGTTGTACGCGGGCCAGGCTGAACTTTTCGATAAGCTCATCTTTGGTGAAGACTTCTTGTTCAGTGCCGTCGTTCCAACCGAGGGTCGCAATAAAGCTCATCATTGTTTCTGGCAAGTAACCATCACGAATGTAGTCGAGTACGTCTTTTGCACCGTCACGTTTGCCGAGTTTCTTGTTCCCCTGCTCGTTCATAATGTGCGGCATATGCGCAAAAATTGGGTGCGCCAACCCAAGCGCTTCGTAAAGTGCTAGGTAGTTAGGCATGCTGCTGATAAATTCCTGTCCACGAATCACGTGAGTGATTTTCATCTCGGCGTCGTCGATAATGTGCGCAAAGTTGTAGGTTGGATATCCATCGCTTTTGATAAGGATGAAATCATCAACAACCTCGGGGCTTGTGGTGATGTCGCCCATCACTTCGTCGTGGTAGGTGTAGCTTTTTGGCTCGCTCTTAAAGCGAAGTGGCTGTGTGCCATCCCAGTTTGGTGGGTTTTCTGGGCGGTGATCACGGTAGCGGAACGCGCGCTTCGTTGCCTGTGCTTCATCGCGAAACGCCTGGATTTGTTCTGGCGTGTACGGGTCGGCGTACGCGCGACCTTGCTCGATAAGCTTTTCTGCCCATTTTTTGTAGTGGTCAAGACGCTGGCTTTGAATGTATGGACCGTAAGGGCCGTCGATGTCTGGACCTTCGTCATATTCAATGCCGATTGCGCGAAGGCTCGAAATGAGATGCTCGGCGCTGCCAGCTACTTCGCGTTTTTTGTCGGTGTCTTCAAAACGCAATACGAATTTACCGCCAGCCTGGCGAGCAACGAGAAAAGCAAATAGTGCGGTGCGGATACCGCCAACGTGTAAGAAGCCAGTTGGGCTTGGCGCGAAACGAGTACGTGTAGTCATATCTGTTATTATACCATTTTTTGTCTTCTTTTCTCTTTTCGGGAAAAGAACCAAAAGTCACGACCTCTTTTTATTCAAAAAGAGGCAAAAACACTACTTTTTTGCGACAAAAGTAGCAAAACAACGCTTGCTCGGAAATCGTATCAGCTGAAGCTGACTGCTTTTTGAGGCTGCAGCCGAAAAGAGATAGTTGAGAGGCATTGAACTAATTCTACTAAAGGCTTGCAGCGATCCGCTGAATTTGTTCGTCAGAAAGTGTTGAATTGCCGTTGATCGTGTAGAGAATGCCGTTATTTACCCAAACAGAGGTCGTGTTGTAGCTGTAGATGGTGAGCCCGCCTGTTGTCGTGGTGATATAGTTGCTACCTGCTTGTGGCGAGACGTAATCTTCGAGTAGCGCGCTGGAATCCCAATCGGAATGGGTTTGCGACAATGTGTAGTTTTGCGGACCAGCATTTGCGGCGAATTTCATCGTTACGCTTCCTTGTTGGTACGCAACGGGGCCGTTAAGGCTGTAGCCGCTTGGTGTATAGCCTGGGTAACCGGCGCTAATACCTGCTTGAGCTGCCGCGACGCGTGTAGAGAGCGCTGGCATATTGAGGTATGTGAAATAGGCGCCGAGCAACAATACGGCGACAGAGGCGCTCGCAATGCTCATAAATCTTGCAACTTTACTACGATGTGCTTTTGCGTGGGCTTTCGCATGGTGATGGTGCTGCTTTGCTTTTTCGTGCTTTGGCACAGCCTCGGCCATGGCATTGCTAATTGCTTCTTGCTTGATAATCTGCGAAGGCTTTACGATGCGCTGAGGTGTTTGCTTAGTTGCCTCAACCCGTGCTTTTGCACGCTGTACTGTGGCGTGATGAGTCGGGCCAATGTCGGCAATAGGCGTTGCAGCGTGGTGTGGCGCTTGCTTAGTGAAGCGAGTAATCGGAGTTTCCGTTTGAGAAGGAGCTTTGGCGTGCTGGGTAACTGGGGTGCGATGTATTGCGTGAGCGCTCGGTGCGGCTACGCGTTGGCGCTGTGGTACGTAGATCTTGTGTGGTTTAGACACGGTTGAAGTATCGTGGTGAACGTATCGCCGATTAAGCGTTGTTGATTTTTGTAATTGTGTGTGGACATTGTGCGCGCTATGGCTGACGGCATCTGCCGCTGCACGTTCTTTGCGAAGTGGCATACCGGTACGACTATCGTACACAGTCCCGTTGATTGATACGGTGGTTGATTTCATAAATTCCCCAGTTACTCCGAGCCTACCCTGCTCGTGCTTACCTTATCATACTGTGTCGCTTTTGCTTATGCAAGATCCTTGGCTGATATTTTATCGGGTGCGACAGTGGTATATAATGTAAGGACTATGCCAAGGAAAATAAATAAGCGTCGCTTACGGTTACAGTTGACTTTTGTGTACGGAATTATGATTCTCGCGGTCGTTGCGATCGTGGCGGTTCTTGTACTAGTAGTGCAAGGCTATCGGTTTAATCGTTTTGACGGCAAGCTTGAACAAGGCGGACTCGTGCAATTTGATTCGCAGCCGTCAGGTGCTACGGTATCGGCGGATAATAGTGTGCTTGCAAATAAGACGGCGAGCAAGATTGTTCTTTCGGCTGGAAATCATACCATCACTATTGGTAAAGATGGCTACTCAACCTGGAAAAAGAATGTCGTTGTGAAACCGGGAACGGTACTCTGGCTAAACTACGCACTCCTCTTCCCTACGAATCCCAAGGTAAGCACGGCTGCAAAATTTACCGCTGTCGCGAGCGCTATACCATCACCGAATAAGCATACAATGGCGGTAATGAGCGACGCTGCTCTTCCAGAGATCGATCTCACGACACTTAATACGGATACTCCAGTCTCCACAAAAGTCACCATCCCAGCCGCTGCGTATACTCAGCCTACAGAGGGCACGTCGCAGAGCTTTACACTTATGGAGTGGGATAAGGACAGCAATTTGCTATTAGTAAAACATGCCGTAAATGATACAGAGGAGTATATTTCTGTAGATACCCGCGATGCTTCGCACAGTGTGAACGTGTCTGGTGGATTGGGTGTAAATGTTGCGACGATGCACTACGCATTGAACGACAGTAACGTGGTATATATGCTCACTAACTCGCATGAGTTGCGACGAGGTAGCATCTCATCAATGACTCTGAGCGGCCCTCTTGCAAGCAATGTAAGTCACTTTAGTGTGAGCGAGCCGAACGTCGTTGTATATGAAACGCTTGCAGATGCGAATGATCAGCGTATTGTTGGGTATGTATCGTCTGATAGCAATAAGGCTAAGGTGCTCTCAAGCTATAGTAGCCTTGGTAGCGCAACGCTCCTTGCATCATCTAGCTCGTACTATGGTGAGCATTATGTTGCGATCCTGCACGGTACTACGCTCGATATCTTGCAAGGCGACCTGCCATCTAGTAACAGCAATGCAGTGCTTTCCCTCGACCACTATGCGTCACTCACTGTTGCCGATAGCGGTGACTACCTAAACTTCTCGCCTGATAACAATAGGATGGTGTACGTTGCTAAGGGTAGTCACGTAACTACATACGATCTTGAACTAAAGAATGCCGCGACGACTTCGCTTCAAGCGCCGCTTACTCGTAACGTGCAGTGGATCGACGGTTATCACATGATGTCGGCGAATAAAGACGGCTACTACTACGACTACGATGGTACGAATAGTCAAAAGTTTGCAAGTAATGTGCTTGATCTTCCTGCAGCACTTGAAAGTGGCAACAAGTATTTGTATTACTTTACAAAGACCGCCACGCAAACATTACTTAACCGCGTACACATGACTACCAACTAATTGGTAGTCGTCAAACGCGATATCTTCTAGTGGGCGCCGAACAGTCGCTCAAGGAATGTCGGTGAGTTCGCTGGCATCTGTGTTGCGGTGCTTGACGATGCTTGATTTGTTGCCTGAGACGCTGAGTTTGGATCTGGGCTTACTTGATCTGCAAATACAAGGAGTCGGTTAAGTGCAGTACCGAGTGGCGTACATGTAATAAGTGTAATGCGAGGCTTGTCGGCGCCAACGGCAAGCGCACTGACGTCGGTAGGCTTGACGACCTGCTTTTTACTTACGGTGTAAACGTAGCGTGTGCTGTTGTAGTTGACATAAATTGTGTCGCCTTCGTTAAGCTGGTCGAGGCGTGCGAAAATAAACTTATAGTTGCCTTGGTCGAGCCAGTCGTTTGATGAGTGGCCAGAAAGTGCGAAGTTACCCTTTTCACCTGGTTTAGCGCTGGCGCCCTGGATATTAAACCACGCGACGCCTTTATCCATGGCTGCGTTAAGCGAATCTTCACTTGCGGCATCGGCGTTCCAGATAATTGGCACATCAACACTAATTTTTGGCACAATGAGGCGCGGGTCGCTCGACACAGCACCAGCAGTGCTTGGGTCAACAATAAGCGTTGATGGGTCGAGGCTTCCCGGGCTAATGTAGGCATCGATCGCGGCAAACATCAGGCGGTTATATTGTAAGAATACAAATATAAGCATCACGCAAAGTGCAGAAATAACTGGCAGGAAGTGGCGACTTTTGCGTACTTTTTGCGCTCGTTCGTTAATTTGCTCGCGCAGTTTCGAGCGCAGATCGTACATCGCTTCGTCGCTCGAGATCGTTTCTGGCTCGTTATTCGCTGGTACGTTCGACTCTTTTTCGAGTGTTTCCTTTACTTTATGTACTTGCCCAACGTAGTAGCGCTCATAATACTGCTGATAATAGCTTTGCCATGCGCTGTGGTATTTGCGCCACGCGTCAGTTTGGACTTCATGATGCGATTCGTCGTGCGTGCGTTCATAAGGGCTGCTTGCCACTGCTTGTTGGTTTGCCGCTTGCATATTTACGGCACCCGGACCAGGAGTAATAGGACTTTTCGTAGGCGTTTCCGACTTTGATGGGGGTTGTTCCACTGGTTGCGTTGCTGGCATGGATTCGGTAGACTGTGCGCCCACCTCCATCGTGGCATTCGGGTCATTTTGGTAGATGGTGTCGATTTGCCCACGAACAATGTTTGCCGCTACCTCTTTGCTTACATGCGCGCGGCTGCTGTTAACTAATGCCTGCTGACGAGCGGGCACCGACAGTGGTGTTGCTGGGCGGTTTTCATCTGGGCGCATAATAAAAATATATCTTACCCTAGTATAACGCGATGCAGGCAATTCGCCTATGGTTCATTACTAATCACTGGTACCGCGAGCCGGACTTGAACCGGCACGCCCTAATGGGCATCAGATTTTGAGTCTAACGTGTCTACCTATTCCACCACCGCGGCACACGTGACTAGTAATCAATAGATGAATTATAGCAAGATTACTCTTTAGTCACAAGACTCGTGGCGATTGCTTGGAGCGGTTGGCTCGGGGTCCACATCAAGTATGTCGCAGCACGTGCTGCAGTGATGCCGCGCCAGATCGCCAGAGGTGTTTCCCATTTGGTAGTAACTACTTCCCCGCCGTGTGCCACGATGAGCGTGTCACGGTGAAGCACGGCGATAGTCACTGGGTAGGTTACGGTAAATTTATGAATGGCTTCAACGAGCTGTAGTAGTTGCATACTGAAGGTGAGCATTTTTGGATAATAGACGGCCTGGAATATTTTTTGTAACTGGGCAAAACTGACGATAAGCACCGTACGTTCGCGGTTAACGAGCGCTTCAGAATCGTTCTTTACGAGATCGACGGCATCGCGTGTAATGACGAGGGTTCCTGAGTAATCGCGGATAAGATCGCTGTAGGCGATGGCTGTTTCACTATTTCGGCCAGCGTCGCCGGCAAGTAATAAACAAGATGCCCAAGTGCCAAGTGCGGCAAGATCTGGCATTGCATCGCGCGATAAACTGCCGCTTGGATTGCAGGCTGCGAAAACAACGTCGGTCATCGATGGAGGGATACTTTTGCGAAGGCAGTCTGGCAGCAATACCCGCACTTCCCCTGCCCCGGTGCTTAGCGCTGTGCTGTAGCTTTCCGCAATACCGGCAAACCCGAGCTTATTGCCACCAATAATACCAAGTCGTCCGCGGCTTGATCTTTGTTCCGGCTTACTCCATTCTATGTCTGGAAAAAGCGGTTTGGTTGGCTGCTGCTGCTTCCAGTAGTCGTGCATCTTATTAGTTTAGCGCAGATTGAAATAATATGGTATAGATGTGCTTATTGCTAGTGCGTACGGACGTCGACAAGCTCGTAGGCATCCCCGTGTTTGCTGCGGCGCATGCTGTACATGACATTTTTGCGCTCGACGGTGATTTGCCATCCGTTTTGCACGGCTTTTTCGTATAGTTCGTAGGTAGGGTTGAATGCAACAGGGTTTTCGACAAGTCCGAGCATGCCAGTATCACCGTTGCTATCACCCACGGCGTAGCTGTCTGTAAGTGTAAGATTATGGTCGTCAATCATTTTGCGCAAAATACCATCTTTGCCCGTGTGAGTTTTGATGATCTTACCAGTGAAGAACTCTTCGCCTCGCTCCCACTCTTGTCCAATCCAGGCATCAAACCCATATTTTTTGGCAAATGGCTCGACAAGCTCAATCTGTGAGCCGCTAATAGCCACAAGGAAATAGCCATCGGCTTTTAATTGCTTGATTAATTCACGCGTGTAAACGTAGACGTTATCTGCGCGCTTTTCGAGTACGCGCTGGGCGGCAATCTCGTAATCAGCAATGCGGAGTTGCGGCAAAATATGATCCATTTTATGTACCATCAACATATCGAATTCCTCGAATGCGTTACCGTGGGTGCGGTGTCGCCATTCGCGGTTTGCTGCCGTTGTTTGTTCTAGAATTGTGTTAGGGACGGCGCCCATTTTCATTAGCTCGTAGGCCACCTCACGGTAAAGTCCGCTCCTAAAAAGCGTGCCGTCAATATCGAATGCTGCGAATTTTTGCTTGTTCATGCTGAAGATTAAATATACT